>Ga0182027_10000238_pt1 | contig 93256 bp, 115 predicted proteins | sample 712E1DmetaG_FD_121300 | JGI IMG/M metagenome (GOLD analysis project Ga0182027, IMG submission 121300) | Permafrost microbial communities from Stordalen Mire, Sweden - 712E1D metaG (Illumina Assembly) | ecosystem: Environmental > Terrestrial > Soil > Wetlands > Permafrost | place: Sweden... | reverse complement strand
TGTATCCATTGTGGATGATTGGAACAACGAGCGAAGACAAACTGGTTTCGTTGGGTAGGCCAAAAAAGTCCGGGTCCCGTCGCGTGTCGTTCGAGATTTGCGTTTTTCGTAATCGCATCGCTCTCCCGATCATGCCCCGAGTTACGTTTTGCTGGTAGCCGGGTGGGATCAATTTTGCCATTCTTCCAGCTGAAGCGAGTGCGACGAATTCCCTTCGTTCCGGTTCATGGATCAACAGGGATACATAAGAACAATCAATGGCACGTTCGAGAACATTCACCGCCAGTTGAGCCGCGACCGGCAGGTCAAGGCGTGTTTCCAACTGCTGGCTCAACTCGTTGAGTAAAACCAGTTGCGCATTCCGCCGTTTTTCAGCTTCCAGTTCGCGGCTAAGAGCTGCGACCTGATCCGATTGGATTTCTTGTTTCAAAGGACGCGAGTCTTCTTTTTGCGGGTCTTTGTGGCGCCGGATGAAATGCCCAAGCCAATGCCTGACATAATCGGGATGTTCTTTCATGGTCTTCCATAGCATAGCATATTAGGCTGTTTTTTTCTACCTCTTAAACGTGATAAACGCATGATAAATATGGTTTTATGATTTCTGATATAATCGGCGCGTGGGAGGAACTATTGAAGGGGCGGCTGGTTCTGCCCCATTACAAAATTTAGAACAGGTTAAATTGATGTTCACACATTTTTCTCTCGAGCAGGTTGACGAAGTTGTCAATGCCATCCGGGCGCGTACCTCGTATCAGCCGCGTGTTTCGATTATTCTCGGCTCCGGCCTGAACGGCCTGGCTGATTCTGTTGAAGAGCCTGTTATCATCCCGTTTGGTGATTTACCGTATTTCCCGGTTTCGACCGTGATGGGACACTCCGGCCGCCTGGTCATTGGCTTGCTGGAGGGACAAAGTGTATTTGTCATGCAGGGACGTATTCATTTTTATGAGGGTTACAGCATGGCGGAGGTGACTTTGCCGGTGCGCGTCATGCAGCGGCTGGGTGTTGAAATACTCATCGTGACCAATGCCGCTGGAGGGGTAAACCCTGCCTTCGTGCCAGGCGATATAATGTTGATTACCGATAACTTGAATTTAATTGGGATGATGGGACAGAATCCCCTCATCGGACCCAATATGGATGAAATTGGCCCGCGCTTCCCCGATATGAGCCGGGCTTATGATCGGGCACTTTGTGACCAGGCGCGTAGCGTTGCAAGCAGGGGAAACCTGGTATTGCGCGAAGGTGTTTACGCCGGTTTAAGCGGGCCTTCGTTTGAGTCGCCTGCCGATTTGCGCTTTTTGCGTATGGTTGGGACAGATTCGGTGGGTATGTCCACTGTTCCTGAGGTGATCGTTGCTCGTCATGGGGGGATGCGGGTGTTGGGTTTATCAGGCATCAGTAATAAGGCTAATCTGGATGGTTCAACGGTGACAACCCATGAGGAAGTGATGGAGGCCGGTAAACTCATTACGCCAAAGATGGAGAAGTTGATCCGCGGGGTATTGCGTCAACTTTAGGAATATTATGGCCGAAGTTTATCAATTTCTCAGCAAATACGAAGTGCTGATCTATATTGGCCTGGCTATTGTAGGCTTGTTTTCGTTCCGATGGTTGTTGATAACATGGAATGAATGGCGCCGGGCGGTTTATTCTCTGGAACGTGAGTTTGCCCTGCATCGCATGAGTCGGGCGGTGACCTTCGTTGTCTTGGTCCTCATCTTGTTCTTCGGTGAGTTGACGACTGTCTCATTTGTGATACCTGGCCTCCCGGCTTCGTTCTTTATCTCCACGCCGACCATCAACGTGCTTGCCACTCCAACCGGAACGATCTCTGCTGAACTTGCGACTCAAATTGCGCTGACCCCTCTGCCGGTTCCAACCATGGGCAATACCAGCGGCTGTGTCGCCAATAAATTAATGATCACATCCCCCAAACCCGGCAGTGAGATCAGCGGCTCAGTGGATTTGACAGGTACAGTGGATATTCCTGATTTTGCATTTTACAAGTATGAAGTCGCGTTGCTAAACACGGATACCTGGACAACGATTGCTGCAAGTCGCCAGCCTGTGGATAATGGCCCGCTCGGACAGGGAAAATGGGATACTACCAATCTGGCCCCCGGCGATTATCAATTACGCGTGGTGGTCGTCAATACGGAGGGACAGTCCCTGCCGCCTTGTATCATTCCGTTACGGATCATAGCGCCGTGATGGACTTTTATGTTTTTGGAAAAGACAGGAGTTTATGTCTGAAATTCAAATCCGGCCAACGGTAGCTGGCGATCTTCCCCGCCTGATGGGAATGGATCATTCGATGACGTCGGAATACGTTTGGCAGTTGGAACTGCGCCGGGATGGCACTCAGACCGTTGCCACGTTCCGGGAAGTCCGGCTGCCGCGGCCCATCCCGCTTACTTATCCGAATAGCCCTTTTGCCTTTGCCGATGAGTGGAAGCATAGGTCGGTGGTTTTTTCTGCTTTGTCAGGCGGCGATCCCATAGGATATCTTTCAATAACGGATCGGCCTGTCTCAGTGGCATGGGTGGCCGATCTCGTGGTTGCGCCGGAATGGAGACGCAGGGGTGTGGCGGGTGCATTGCTCAATGCCGCGCAGGAATGGGGCACAACGCAGGGTCATCACCGAATATTCCTTGAAATGCAATCCAAGAATCAGCCTGCCATTCATTTTGCTCAAAAACATGGTTATGAATTCTGCGGGTATAATGACCATTATTACCTGACGCAGGATGTCGCTCTTTTCTTCGCGAGGACATTGAAATAATGCGCTTTGGGAAGGCCTATGTTTAACGGTTGGTTGGAAAGCTTATTGTCGGGTGTTCAGGTATTCAATCAAATATTAACGGCCGGGATTGCCATCACGGCCTTTTCGCTGTTTCTATATTCCCTATCCTTTAACCTGCGCGATCGCGTCGCGCGTTCCTTTGCGATCATCCTTTTATGCGTGGTGGTGATCTTCACAACAGGTGCATTGCAAAGCAGGGACGTGCCTGCCTGGGAAATTGATTTACTTCTCCGTTTTCATTGGTTCGGGATCATCTTCCTGCCCGCCTCTTATTTGCATCTTTCCGATGCAGTATTGGTGACGGCCGGGCGCCCTTCACGCGGCAGGAGACGGCTTGCCATCCGGCTTATGTATGTAGTTTCAGCGGTTTTTCTTTTATTGCTTGCCACAGGCCATCTGCTTGGTCCCCTTGTGTTGGATGAGCCGCCGGCTCCGCATCTTCAACCGACTTTCGGATCCGAACTATTTACTTTTTACTATTTCGCTGCCATGGTCTGGGCGGGTTGGAACTTTGCCCGCGCCTACCGCCGCATGTTGACACGCTCTGGCCGCCGGCGCATGTTATACCTCATGGCAGGCGCGACTGCTCCCGCGCTCGGTTCGTATCCGTATTTGCTGTATGGCTCCTCTCTCGCCGCGCATTTCCCGTTATTATTCTGGCTTGGGTCTGTATTCATCAATATCATGGTCGGGGGACTTGTGATCGTAATGGCCTATGCGGTGGCTTTCTTTGGTGTATCCTGGCCGGACCGTGTCATAAAAAGCCGTTTGTTCAAGTGGATTATTCGCGGGCCTGTGACGGCTTCATTGGCGCTGGGATTAATGACCATTGTCCGGCGCGCCGGGGTCGCGCTGGGTGTGGAATATACGGCTTTTGTCCCATTGACCATGGTGGCAACTGTTTTGCTTTTTGAACATGCAGTCACTTTGTTCTATCCTTTATGGGAACGCTATTTGTTCTTCGGCAGCGATCGGTCAGAATTACAGGTGCTTCAGAATATGGAGGAGCGTTTGCTTACGCAGAGTGACTTGCAGCAATTCCTGGAAGCTGTTCTTGCTGCTGTGCGTGATCATATGCATTCTCCCGCGGCCTTCATTGCCGCCCTGGATGAAGGTGTACTCTCTCTGATTGTCATGGCGGGTAATCGAAATCTTATTGAGCAGGACGGTCTTTCGGACGTGCTTGAGAAAATAAGCAATGGGAATGGAAGCGAACGTCAGGAATTTATTTCTGGAAAGTTTTGGATGTTGCCTTTGCATCAGCGCAAGCGCGATAATATGGATTTGGATGAGGTTCCACCCTTGTTGGGCTTGATGGGTGTGGCCCACCGCGGCGATCATCCTGCCATGGAAAGGGATCAACGCGATTCCCTGTGGCTTTTGGCGGATCGCGCCGTGCTGGCTTTGGAAGATCGCTTGTTGCAGGAACGGGTCTTTCGTTCCCTCCAGGATTTACAGCCGCGCATGGATATGCTTCAACGTCTGCGCGCCTTTGGCCGGTATGATAGCCGCACGAATTTGCTCGATCAGGAATTGCCGCCCGAAGCCGACCTGGCGAATTGGGTCAAGGATGCGCTGGCGCATTATTGGGGCGGCCCAAAGTTGACCAACAGTCCACTCATGCGATTGCAGGTGGTCCGCGAATTGGCGCGTGAGCATGATGATAATCCGGCCAATGCTTTGCGGGCGCTGCTTCGGAAGGCGGTGGATCAGGTCCGGCCGGAAGGCGACCGCCGGTTCACCACGGAATGGATCTTATATAATATTCTTGAAATGAAATTTATCGAGGGACGTAAAGTTCGTGATGTGGCGGAGCGTTTGGCGATGTCGGAAGCGGATTTATACCGCAAACAGCGTATCGCTGTGGAGGCGGTTGCCAAAGCTATCTTGACCATGGAATCTCAAACGAAATAAGGAAGGGCAGGCAGGTTTATGAATCACAAAAACACGTATGAAAGTCCGGTGCCGGTTACGGATGATGGCTGGTGGGAATCGGTATTGGCGGAGGATGAGCACCATGCGCCGCCATCACCGACTCGATCAGCGGCTCGTCCCCCGGTTCGCCCCGAAGCCAGGGCACAGGAGGAGTCGAATAAGATTCAGCCGGACTGGGCGCAGGTTCAGGAGCTTTATCACAACGATCAAATCATAACCCTGAAGGTGACGGGCAGCAATCGCGGCGGTTTGCTCGTTGAGGGTGAGGGCATGTATGGTTTTGTGCCGTTCTCGCATCTGGTGGAAATGGCAGGACGAAATGATACTACCGATCGTGAGAAGGTCCTGGGTGCGTATATTGGCCAGACGCTCAGGCTCAAAGTGATCGAGTGCGTTCCCGAGGATGGTCGCATCGTTCTTTCTGAGCGCGCCGCCTTGGCGGAACCCGGCAAGCGTTCGGAATTGTTCCATTCGTTGCGGGCGGGTGAGCACGTTCAGGGCACGGTTACCAATATTACGGATTTTGGCGTGTTTGTGGACCTCGGTGGCGTGGAAGGATTGATCCATATCTCCGAGCTTTCCTGGGGACGCGTCTCACACCCCAACCAGATTGTAAAAATGGGACAATTGCTCGAAGTGCAGGTGCTTGACCTTTCCTCGGAGCGCTGCCGTGTGGCTCTCAGCCTCAAGCGTTTGTTGCCGAATCCCTGGGAAAAAGTCGCCACCGATTTTTCGGAAGGGCAGGTTTTGCCTGCTGCCATAACCACCATTCTCTCCTTTGGCGCATTCGCCCGGCTCGACTTGGGTGTGGAAGGTTTGATCCACGCTTCCGAAATGTTGCTTGACGAAGGGCAAACCGTCCGGGATCTCTTGTATGTTGGCCAGCAGGTGCAGGTCCGCATTTTACATGTGGATTCCGCCCATCAGCGTATGGGGTTAAGCCTTCGCCTGAACGCATAATCTTTTTATTTGATGTCAAACAACTCCGATCGGAACGATCCACAGCGACCTGCTCCCAACGATTGGCTGGATCGTTTCGAGCATTTTAACTTGCACTTTGGGCGCTATTTGCGCGATGGGACAGGTGTCTTGCTGATTGCCATTGCGTTGATGTCCTTGCTTGCACTGTGGGGTGTTACGGGCGGCATTGTACTGACCCCGTGGTCGCAGTTTCTTCTAAAATGGTTTGGCTGGGGAAGTTATATCATTATCCTCGCCATTGCCTATGGCGGGTTGAGCCTCTTTCGACGAGCGGGGCGTTGGCTGAGTATGATCCGCCTCCTTTCCCTCGAACTCGCCTTACTCCTGACCTTGGGATTACTCGCCGTTTTCGGGGGCGATTCGATCTTTCGCGCCGAAGCTGGGCTGGATGGGGGACGGGTGGGTTGGGGTATTACGTATTTGCTGGATAAATATGTTGGATCCGTTTGGAGTGTGTTGATTTTGTCCGTCTTATTGCTCCTGACGGTAACCACCGGATTTGGCCTGTGGGCTATGTTCGAAGTGTGGCTCTTGAAGTTGGCGGGCGAGCTTCCAGTGCCTCCGTCTCCAGCCGCCGGTCAGGCAGCGATTTCCGAATCATCGAAGGATGCACAGCCGGCCAGACCCGCACCAAAAAAGAAAAAGCCTGCTCAGCTTCCACCGGAGTTTCAACCATCCCTGAAAGCCGTAGATAAGAAGAGCGAAAAGCCGGTTAATCCCATCCCGCGCGAAGAAGGATTGCCTCCGCTTAACATCTTGATGACCGAGCAAGCCTCACGCAACGATGAGCGGACGATCAACCAAACGGCGGGTATGATCATGAAGACGCTTTCGGAATTTGGCATTCCTGCAACGGTCATCGGCTATCGCATCGGCCCCTCGGTGACGCAGTTCGCGGTTCAGCCGGGCTACATCAAAAAACCGGGTGTCGGTGAGGATGATGAAGCCCAACAGATGAAAGTCCGTGTGGCGCAGATTGCCGCGCTGGAAAAGGATCTGACACTGGCGCTGTCCGCCGAACGTCTGCGCATTGAAGCGCCAGTGCCTGGCAAACCCTACGTAGGCATTGAAGTTCCGAATTCCAGCTCGACCGTTGTTCGCTTGCGTCCCATTTTAGAAAGCGGTACGTTTCATAAATCCGGCGCGCCGCTGGCCATGGCCCTCGGACGCGATGTGTCGGGCAACCCGCTGGTGGCCGATCTTGCGCGTATGCCGCATTTGTTGATTGCAGGCGCCACGGGTTCCGGTAAATCCGTTTGCGTTACATCCCTGGCGGCCTGCTTTGCAATGAATAACGCACCTGAGGATTTGCGCATGGTCATGATCGACTCGAAGATGGTGGAGTTGTTGCGTTTCAACGGCCTCGCGCATCTTTACGGAAAAGTGGAGACCAATATCGAGCGCATCCTTGGCGTTTTGCGCTGGGTGGTGCTTGAGATGGAACATCGCTATCGCCTTCTCGAAGCCGCGCACGTGCGCGACCTGGAAGGCTATAACCGCAAGCAGGCCCGTAAAACCGATGCCGGGACTCTGCCGCGCATTGTGGTTTTGGTGGATGAGCTGGCCGATTTGATGATGTCCGCGCCGGACCAGACGGAACATAATCTGGTGCGCCTCGCACAGATGGCGCGCGCCACCGGCATACATTTGATCGTTGCCACCCAGCGTCCCTCTACGGATGTGGTAACGGGCCTCATCAAGGCGAACTTCCCGGCTCGTTTGGCATTTTCCGTCGCATCGAGTATTGACTCGCGCGTCATCCTCGATACCAACGGCGCGGAAACTTTGCTGGGCCGCGGCGATATGCTGTTTCAGAATCCGGAGGTGGGCAATCCCATCCGTGCCCAGGGCGTCATGGTCACCGATATGGAGATCGAACGTATCATTGATTACTGGCAGAAGAACAGTGGGATGGAAGGCGACGTCACGCCTCCCTGGGAAAAATTATTGACCGAGCCGGGTGAGGATGAGGACGAAGGTTTGATCGAACAGGCTATTTCGATTGTGCGCGGGAGCCAGCGCGCCTCCGCCTCTCTTTTACAGCGCCGCTTGCGGATCGGGTATCCGCGTGCCGCGCGCCTGCTCGATCAGCTCGAGGAGATGGGCGTAGTTGGCCCCTCGCAAGGCGGCGGTAGGGAAAGGGATGTGATTTCTGATGAAGAGGATGTAAGCTAAACCCTTGCTCGCTTGTGTCAATGGATGATTGCAGATGAAAAGGACCCGTTGAAGAATCCTCTGATTTTTAGCCCATCTGCACAGGTTTTCAGGTTGGTTGGCAAAGACTTACAGAGATTAGCACATAAAAAAGAATAATTGTTTTGTCGGGATGTCAATATGAATTTCGAGTATGATTGGGCAGTCTTGCCTGCGAGGTTTGATTGAAAAAGACTTTCACGGATATTTTGCGCTTGGGCTTTAAGTGGTTTCTGGAGCCTGTTGCCGGCTTCTTGAATCGCATTGGATTGACGCCGAATTCAGTGACTCTGATCGGCGTCGCGGGAAATCTGCTGGCCGCATTTTTCATTGTTCGAGGACAAATCATGGTGGGCGGTCTGGTCGTTTTAATCGTTTGGCCGATAGATGCCCTGGATGGTACAATGGCTCGCCTGCGCGGTGAAGCCAGCGATTGGGGTGCATTCGTGGATTCGGTCAGTGACCGTTATTCGGAATTGATCATCCTTGGTGCATTGCTTTATTATTTTGCCATTAATAACCAGCATATAACGGAAGTGGTCACCTTTATCGCCGCGGCTGGTTCGATTTTGGTTTCATATGTAAAGGCGCGCGCGGAAGCGCAAAGTTTTAGCGCCCGCGAAGGCTTGCTTACCCGCGCAGAACGCTACTTTGTTTTGGGACCCTCTTTGTTGTTCAATATCCCTGTCATCGGCGTTTGGATCATTGCCATACTGGCCAACTTCACCGCGCTTCAAAGGATTTGGTTCGTCCGGGCACAGGCTCATGATAAAATGCGAAATCAAGTAAAAAAAGGAGAGTAGAGATGGTAGTTCACTGTGGCAATCTTGCCTTCAATTTGTTCCAATTCGACGGCTTCCATTTTTGTTTTTTTGGCAGCCAGTTCATTTTGCATTATTACGGGATTTTGCTGATGCTCGGCGCGGTCGCCGGTGCCTGGCTTGCTTCTTTGGAATTGAAGCGCCGTGGCTATGACCCCGAGATGGTTTGGGATTTGTTGATCTATCTCATCATCGGCGGTGTGATCGGTGCGCGCCTGTGGCATGTGTTTACCCCCACTCCATCCTCGGGCGTGACGACCTATTATTATCTCACCCATCCCCTCGACATCATTGAGATTTGGAAGGGCGGGTTGGGCATTCCCGGCACGATTATCGGCGGCGTGATTGCGTTGTATTTCTATGCCCGTCACTATAAGGTGGTCGGTTTTCTGGAATGGGCGGACATCGCCGCGCCTGGGCTTGCCTTGGGTCAGGCGATTGGACGCTGGGGCAACTTCTTTAACCAGGAGTTATACGGTTCTCCAACCACTTTGCCCTGGGGCATCAAAATCACGGATGCCGTCGCGCGGGTTGCGCCTTATAACGACCTGACAAGATATCCGCTGGATGTGACCCGCTTCCATCCATTGTTCTTTTATGAGTTTATCCTGAACCTGGCCAACATGTTTTTGCTGTTGTGGCTCACGCGCCGCTTTGCCGATAAACTCAAAAAAGGGGATGTGTTTCTGGTATATCTGATCGCTTATCCCACCATTCGCTTCTTCCTGGAATTCCTGCGTGTGGATTACCCTGTGATTGGCGGTATTGACCCCAACCAGGTTTTAGTGGCTGTGGTGGCCGTCCTTGCCGCCGTGGCCTTGATCTGGCGTCATCGTTCAGCTTCTGATGAACCCTCAAAGGAACCTGTTGAAGTTCAAAACGCTACCCGCTTATCGTTGGTTCCGGTGGAAGCTGAAGCGCCGGTTAAAGAAAAGCGCAAACCCACCAAAAAATCTTCTTCATCTAGTAGGACGGCGAAGAAGTCTGTACCGGCTTCGAAAAAGTCAACGCGGAGGTCTCCTGCGCCTCGCCGGAAAACAACCACATCCTCTTCTTCCAAAGCTAAAAAATAGGATCAGTTAACAAATTCGATTGGAGGACTGTTGTCTCATTGACACTGTCCTCCTTTTCTTTTATGCTATACGAACTATGATCGAAACCTGTGATTTGAGCAAACAATTCAACGATTTTTGGGCTGTGGATGGTGTGACGATTTCGGTTAAGCCTGGTCAGATCCTGGCCCTGCTTGGTCAAAACGGTGCAGGCAAAACCACCACCGTTCGAATGTTGAATTCCCTTTTGATACCGACACGCGGCTGGGCGCGCGTAGCCGGTTATGATGTTTTCAGGGATGGGAATAAGGTGCGCGCCTCGGTTGGTGTGTTGACCGAACAACATGGCTTGTACATGCGTATGACCGGGGATGAATACCTGGAATTCTTCGGCCAGGTGTATCGACTCGATTCAAAGAGGCGTAAATCGCGCCGTGATTACCTGCTTGATTACTTTGGAATTGCGGGCGTTTCCTCGCATCGGATCGGTGAGTACTCCAAAGGCATGAGGCAAAAACTGGCCCTCGCCCGTGCCTTGATGCATGAACCGCCTGTTCTTTTGCTTGATGAGCCGACATCGGCCATGGATCCCGAATCCGCCCGTTTGGTACGCGATGAGATCGCCCGTTTGAAATCGTCACAGCGTACCATTGTGATCTGCACGCATAATCTTTTCGAAGCCGAAACCCTGGCGGATATGATTGCCATCATTTACAAGGGCCGTATCCTGATGACCGGCACGCTGGAGGAGTTGAAGCACAAAGTGCTGGGCATTCCTGAATACGAAGCCCGGTTTTCCTCGGATTGGAATGAAGAAGGCTTGAACCTGCCTTCCGGCGTGACATTAACCGAACAAAGCGCCTCCTCCCTGCGCTTTAAGGTGGAATGCCCATTGGAAGCCAATCCGTTATTGATGAAAGAACTGATGTCGAAGCGTACACCGCTGATGACATTTCAGGAGGTGCCGCGCAGTCTTGAACAGGTCTATCTCAAGGTGATGACGGATGCGCAAGCTCTTTATGGCGAGGCGCTCCATGCGTGATGATTTGTATATGGTCTGGCTGGTGGCGCGCCGTGAGCTCCGCGATCAATTTCGCGATTGGCGAATCCTGACCCCTCTGTTGATCCTGACACTTTCGTTCCCTTTGCTTATGGATGTGGTGGCAAAGCAGGCTGTCTCTTATATCAATCAATATGGTGCAAACCTGATCGTGGATCGTTTGGTTCCGTTTTCCATATTGATCATTGGCTTCTTTCCCATTACGATTTCACTGGTGGTTGCGCTGGAATCTTTCGTGGGCGAAAAGGAACGCGGCACCATCGAACCTTTGCTTAGCTCGCCGATGGAAAACTGGCATTTATATTTCGGCAAGCTTCTGGTTGGGATCGTTACACCTTTGCTCGCAGGGTATATCTCCATTATTTTTTATGTGATCATCGTTTCCCGCCAGCATCTCCATATGCCTGAACCATCCGTCTTTGTGCAGTTGTTCATGCTGACGACAGCCCATGCGATCCTGATGGTCAGCGCCGCCATTGTGATTTCGGTGCAATCCACTTCGGTCCGCGCCGCAAATTTGCTGGCCTCCTTTGTTGTGGTGCCGGTCGCGATCCTGATGCAGGGCGAGAGTGCCTTGTTGTTTTGGGGGAATAACCAGGTTTTATGGCTGGCCGTTGCGGCGGTGATTGTCATGGCATTCCTGCTTATGCGTGTAGGCATTGCCCATTTTCAGCGTGAATACTTGTTGGGACGCGAATTCGATACGTTGAATCTGAAATGGATTTGGAAGACTTTCTGGCACCGGTTCAGGGGTGAAGCCAAAACGGTTGGAAGCTGGTACCACATCGAGATTTGGGCTACATTGCGGCAATTGGCTATACCTTTTGTGATCATGATCGTGATGGCTGTTGCCGGTTATCTCGCAAGTTATCAATGGGCAATGACCAATGTCCCTGCAATGTTGTCGCATGCCAGCGCCAAGGATATGTCCGACCTCGTGAAGAACGCCGGACAAGCTGCCGGCATCGCGCAGCAAGGGGTACACCTGTCCGCGCTCTTTATTTTTGCAAATAATGTACGCTCCACTCTTCTTGCCTTCCTTGGCGGGATTGTTTCCTTCAGTGTGCTGGGTATACTGGCTTATCTGGTGAATGTTGGTTTTGTGGGGGGCTTGCTGGGCCTCGTCAAATTGATGGGTTATTCTCCCGCTTTATTGTTCGTGGCGGGAATGCTTCCACACGGCATCTTTGAAATCCCTGCGCAGATCATTTCCGGTGCACTTATTTTGCGGATCGGCGCGGTGCTTGTCACTCCGCAACTCGGTAAGTCCATGGGACAGATGGTGCTTGAATTATTGGCCGATTGGGTCAAGGTTTTTATTGGTTTAGTGGTTCCTTTACTGGCGGTCGCGGCGCTGATCGAAGCGTATGTCACGCCCATGATTTTAATTGTTGTGCTTAAGTAGGTGCCTGATGCCCAAAGTGATTATCCTCGGTTCTTCCAATGCTATTCCAACCTCCAGCCACGAGAATACCCATATGGTTATCCTCGGCAGGGAGCGCATGGTGATGGTGGACTGTGCCAGCAATCCCATCCTGCGGTTGGAAAAAGCCGGCCTCGACTTTAATGATTTAACCGACCTGATCGTAACTCATTTTCATCCCGATCATGTTTCCGGCCTGCCGCTTCTCCTGATGGACATGTGGCTGATGGGCCGCCGCAAACCGATCAATATCTATGGCTTGCATCACACCCTTGACCGCGTGGAGAATTTGATGGGATCTTTTGGTTGGGCCGAATGGCCGGGTTTCTTCCCGGTTTCATTTTATCGCTTGCCCATCCAGGAAATGACTCCCGTGATTGATTCTCCGGATTTCCGGATCTTTTCCTCTCCGGTTCGCCATCTTGTGCCAACCATCGGTCTCCGATTCGAGTTTGGCAAGGTAAACAAAAGCATGGCTTATTCCTGTGATACCGAACCGTGTGCACAGGTTATCCGCCTGGCCGCGGGTGCGGATATTTTGATTCACGAATCATCCGGCGCGACGCGCGGGCATTCCTCCGCCGCTCAGGCAGGGGAGGTGGCCAACCAGGCCGAGGTTGGGAAACTATATTTGATCCATTACCCGACCGGCAAATACGCCAGCAGCACGGACCTCGTCGCCGAAGCGCATCAACGTTATCAGGGTGAGGTTGCGCTGGCGGAAGATTTTATGGAGTTGAATTTCGATTAGGGAATGCAGGTTGTTCTCGACGAATAAAAAAGGCGCGGGGGCCGGTGTTGGGAGGCGCTTTTCGTGTGGAATCATATCCAATTCGGTTCTTGGCAATGAGGACAGATAACTCTCACCTTCGGCACACTATCTCCCGCGAAGCCATGAATAACTTTCTGCGCTGTGAAATTGTTGCCGCACTTATGACATGTTGTGAACACCACTGAAGAAATTAAGCCAGCTGCCATTTGAACTGGTTTATTTACAATCACCTTGCTTTCAGATGCTGAACCTTCACCAGTTTTACTTACTCGTTTGCCAATACCAGGACCAGTGTTTGTTATTATTTCCCCAATGCCTTCACCTTCGACCGTTATTCGTTCTGCCGGGCCTTTTCCGCCTTGCGTTATGTCAAGCCCTATTCCGACTCCCGTGTTTTGAATAATACCGCCAATGCCGCCACCGGATACTCTAACTTCTCTGGCGGGCGTTGCTGATTGTTTTCCTTCGGCAATGTAGTCTTCGTGTGCGTTTTTCCAACTGTGAAGAAGATCAACTGTATACTGCTTTTCGTCTAAATCTATCTTCCTTGCGCATTCTTTGCAAAGCCAAATCCCGTTTGAGATATGGCTTCGTTGCTTATCCGTCATATTTGAATCATATCTCGCTTGACCTTTTCTGGCGGCTCTGATATGGGCTGCTTCGCCAAGATTTACTGCTTTGTCATCATCGGAATGTGCACCACTGGTCGGTCTCCTGCACTCGGGATTTGAGCATGTTTGTCCTGCGCGCTTGGCTAAAGTATCTTTTGTTTTCTGCATGAAATCGGGACTTTCTGACATTATCTTGCTCCTTTACTTTGTCCGAGTCAGCCGCCCAACGGTTTGCGTTACTGGCAGGTGAGCGAGTGTGGAAAATGCTCAAGAGCGGAAAAAACTCGAAGCTTGAAAAATGCTAGAAAATGCCGCAGACTCCCACACTTCCATTTTACTTTTTGTTGGCGGCTTTTGACTAAATGCTAATGCTCGTCTGCAAATGCCTGCTTGTTGATGACAGTCCAGCCATAATGTTCTGCAAATTCGATTGCTTGACTTGCAGAAAATCCAGGCTTAATACGTAGGTCGGACCACTCTTGTCTTTGATCCAATCCTTGAGTGAAAGTGCCACCTGGAAGCGCCCAACCCAAAAATCCTGTACCATTGAGAGACACCCTTATGGCATACCAGAAGACCCTGCCAGAGAGACTCGGATTTGATATAACTTTTACGAAAATGCTTGACATGGTTTCCACTCCTTTCTGAAAACCCTTTTAAGGCTCAAGGTGGAAGGTAATAACTGTCGATTCAAAATGTGTTGTCATCTAATCCATTTCCGGATTCTAGATCTCGAATTGCTTTGCCACATTTTTCAGGCGGTCTTTTGCTTTATCCAACGAATTCTCTGCCTGTATCTCTACCCTCGTACCCATCTTACCAATAGACGCCTGCATGTCAGGAGTGCGCACTGCGTGTTCAGGGATAATATAATCGTACAGGATGATGAGTGCTCTGTAGTAATCGGTATTCATGAATTTGCAGATAATATATCCTTTGGGGTCAAAGGACGATGGTAAATCCAGAAGATTAGCAATGCGCTCTTTTGGCAAATAGTAGAAGAAGTTTTGGGTTTCCATTGGGTTTCTGTTTTTCTTCCTTGAAGGCCGTTTTTGGCGCTAAAGGGTTATCTCAATTTCAAACGGGATTAGACGCATTGATTCCTGCACGCTTTCCCGCGCTGTGAGTTTTTTACCAGCCTTTGATATATTGCGCCCACTCTTCGTTTTCGGCCAGGTGCCGTCCGAAGATGTAATCTGCGTTGGCAGGCGGCTCTTTTGGATTGTGGAACAGGTGCATGTGTGCTTCTTCGAGCCGTCTCCCGCCTTTATGGTGATTGCAGAACGGACAGGCTGCCACAACGTTCGTCCAAATGTGCTGCCCGCCCAGATGCCTGGGCATTACGTGATCCACCGTCAGGCCCCCATCCTTCCGCCCGCAATACTGGCAGGTATAATTATCCCGGCGAAAAACCTCCCGGCGTGTTAACTTGATGCGCGGGCGCGGACGATGGATTTGCACATCCAGGCGGATCACCGAAGGCCGTGGGATCAACTCTTTGACGGTCCGGATATACCCGCGGCCGTTTGCCACCATCGCCGCTTTGCCCCCCAGCATCAATCCGATGGCTCGCCGTGTTGTGCAAACATTGATCGGTTCAAAGTTTGCGTTGAGCACCAAGACAGGCTCTTGCATAAGGCATCCGTAATGGGCATGATTATACTGCTTCTTGTATAAATCGGTAAACTGTGATGAAATGAATATCATTATGTCGTTGCGAGTCTTCGAGAAGCAATCTCCTGTACCATTCAGAATTGTAATGACATTTGATTTCCTCTGGTTTAGATATTCTCTGAAATGACCATGCACTAGGAAGTGATTTTATGAACATATTGATTGCAGGCGGTTCAGGCTTCATAGGCCGGGCCTTGACCGATTCTCTTTCGGCCGATCATCGGGTTTTCATTTTGACGCGCCGCCTTCCCATCTCGAGCAGCCAGATCCACTGGGACGGCAAAACTACCCAAGGCTGGGGTGAACGTTTGGAAGAGATGAATGCGGTCATCAATCTGTCCGGTTTCAGCCTGGCTCATTGGCCGTGGACGAAGTCCAACCGGCAGCGTTTTGTGGATTCGCGCGTTCCCCCCGGTTTGGCGTTGGCTTCTGCCATGCAGGCCGCAGGCCATCGCCCAGGTGTCTTTATCCAGGCCTCCGGCATCAACTATTACGGCCTGCACCGTGACTCGCTGGCGGATGAGTCGACCCCGCCTGCGGATGATTTTCTTGCCCGGCTTGCGGTTCAATGGGAGAGCGCGACGGAATCCATTGAAGATATGGGCGTTCGACGCCTGGTTCTTCGTCAGGCCGTGGTGCTCGCCAAACAGGGCGGTTTGTTTCCGTTGATGGCTTTGCCCGTGCGGCTCTTTGCAGGCGGCCCGATCGGAAGCGGTGAACAGGCCGTCCCCTGGATTCATATTGCTGATCTGGTCGGTGCAATCCGCTTTTTGCTTGAAAATCAAAACGCGCGCGGTGTCTATAATATGATCGCTCCCACACCCACTTCCAATGCCGGTTTTATGCGCGCCCTTGCCAAGGCTTTGCACCGTCCCTATTGGCTGCGGACGCCTGCCTGGCTGCTTCGTGTTATGCTTGGGGGGATGAGCGTGCTTGTGACGGAAGGCAGGTATGCCCGGCCGAAACGTCTGCTCGAATTGGGCTACCGATTCCAGTTTCCGGGCATCGAAGCCGCGCTTGCTGATTTGCTTGGATAGGTGATGTCGTTGCGTTCTTTGCAAAGCGCCTGCACTGTGTTCTATCAGTGTGGCAATCTCATGTGGTTGAAAACAAATGTTTGAATGGAAGTTGAGGTTGTATTTTGAAAACCTGCCTTGGCATAAGAAAGTGCTTTTTGTTCATTGAAATTCACTAGGAGATCTTGAATGAAAAAGTTGATCCCGGTTCTATTTTTCCTTGCACTATTTGTCTCCGCCTGCGGAGTGAATCCGGTTCCTCAGGCGCCTCAGGCAATTCTTCCAACCCTGGACACCGTTTCATATCCAACGGTCCAGTCCTCTCAGCCTGTGTCCAATCAGGCCGTCAGTGGATTTAATGTCAGCCTCCAACGCGCCTGGCGCGACGGGAAAACGGTTTATGCCGACGTTTGTTTTGCATTGCCGGATGAAGCAGATTGGACCATTTGGAGCGCTGATTTTGATTTCGGCGGTCAATCTGTAACGGAATTTAGCGCCTCGCTCACGAGTACGCAGGCGGCCTCCAAAGGACAACCAGGCAAACGCTGCGACCGTATCGGTTTTTATGTTCCGCCCGATGCGGATTTGACTTCCGCTTCGCTGGTGATCGAATCCATCGGCGCTTACCCGACTTCGGACGAGTATTGTTCCCTGTATATGCCGAAGATTCAGCAGGCTCTCGATCAACGCGGGATTGCCATCACGCTCGATTGCAAGCCGAATGCGAATGGTGTCATGACGATGCAGATCATCAGCAAGCCGGCTGACATGTCACAGGATGATGCACAAAAAATTGTCTACAGCGATGAATTCTATACCGTCAAAGGCCCTTGGACGTTTGTTGTCAAGCTGGGTCAATAAGTCCCTTTGAGTCTTAGCGTCTCTGTGCTTTGGTGGTGAACGGAACAGACCGTTTTTTTCTTGTAAGTTTGGTATAATGGCGGGGATGAATTCCGCTTTTATTTTCAGCTATTATTATTCCCGCGCCTAGGACTTTGCGAGGGAATATTGCGCGCCCTCATGGGCGCGTTTTTGTTTTATCTTGAGGAGGCTTCCATGAATATAGATGAGCAGGTTGAACTTCTGATGCAGGGCACGGAATATGGCGATGAAGATCTGAAAAAAGCCATGACCGCCGAATTGCGCTCGCGCCTGATTGAGGCGGAAAAAGAGGGACGCGTTCTGCGCGTCTACTGTGGCTACGATCCGCGCACCTCCGACCTGCATTTGGGGCATACCATTACCATGCGCAAATTACGCCAATTCCAGGATTTGGGCCACGAAGTGACCTTTCTGATCGGTACGGGCACCAGCATGGTTGGCGACCCTTCCGACAAGGATAAGCTGCGCGCCGTGTTGTCGAAGGAGGAGACCGAATACAACGCGCGTACCTATGCCGAGCAGGCTTTTACAATTTTGGATCGCGAGAAGACCAAGGTTCGCTTCAATCATGAGTGGCTGCTCGATCTTAAACTCGCGGACATGATCAAACTCGGTTCGGCGTTTACCATTCAGCAATTCATCTCGCGTGAGAATTTCAAACTGCGCTGGGAGAAGGGCGATCCGGTGTATTTGCATGAAACCTTCTATGCGCTCATGCAGGGCTATGACGCGGTTTCCATGAACACCGATGTCCAGGTGGGCGGCAGTGACCAGCTATTTAATATCATCACCGCCGGGCGCAAATTGCAGGAGCTGTATGGCGAGCGGCCTCAAATCGGCATACTGGTCAGCATCCTGCCTGGGACCGATGGGGTGGTGCGCATGTCCAAATCCTTGGGCAACCATATCCCGATTCATGCCACACCTGAGGATATGTATGGCAAGGTCATGAGCATCCCGGATAATGTCATGCCGATCTACTTCAAGCTGGCCACGCGTTATACGCCCGCCCGGATTCGCGAAATCGAGTCCGCCCTGAAGAATAATTCGCGCCATCCCCGCGATATCAAGATGGAATTGGCGCGTGAGATTGTGGAAATCTTCCACGGCAAAGCTGCCGCGCTGGAAGCCGAGGAAAAATTCAAGCGCGTCTTTCAGGAGCGGGAAGCGCCTGAGGAAATGCCCGAATTCCAATTGCCCCAGGGCGCGACCGTGGTGGACGTTTTATTGAGCGCCGGTTTGGCCTCCAGCAAAAGCGATGCGCGCAGATTGATTGAGCAAAAAGGTGTTCGTCTCGATGGCGAAACGCTCGAGCGCGGCGATGTTTCCTTCCCGCATTCGGGTGTGTTGCAGGCGGGCAAACGCAAGTTTGTCAGGGTTAAATAACGAAGGCTATGCACCGTCCCGAAGGTTTGGGCAAGAACCCGGCTTGAGCTACAGAAACCTTCGGGACGTTTTGTGTGGAGTGAGTTAATGGAAAACAAAATGCGCCTCGCGGCGCAATCGTCAATCAAAAATCGTCAATCGTCAATCGAAAATAATCCAGAGGCGTCGACGGGATTCGGACCCGTGATGAGGGTTTTGCAGACCCTTGCCTTACCACTTGGCCACGACGCCATCTTTCGCATATTATAAAATGAGGATTGCTGGTTTGCAATCCTCATCCAGAGCGGGCGATGGGATTCGAACCCACGACCTTCTCCTTGGCAAGGAGACGTACTACCGCTGTACTACGCCCGCAAAACAGTACCGACAGGTGGGTAGATACTGCCTTTTTTTAACTTTTCATCCACCTATGGGGGGCCTGTTTTTCAACCATTTTCGGCCCGGAGACGTGCTGAAACCTAACAGTTCATTCCGACTGGAAGGACTTTATTCCAGTTCTTCAGAGTTGAATTATAACTGAAGAATTGAAATCCCTCAATGCCTAACGGCTCCTCTTTGAACAAGAAAATATGTAAGGAAAGCAAACGCAGTGATCGTGATGAACATCCAGGCATTTAGCGTCATGACCACTTGAAGATTTCCCGGGTTCGTGATCCAGAAATGCTCCAGGGGTGACACAAAAAGCATCCACAATGTACCGAATGCTATATAACACAACACGGCGACTAGATGCTGATTGCGGGTTGTTAATTGCCGTTCAATTTGTCGATCTGCTTTCCTTAGTAATCGTGCGCTTTTTTCGTCCAAGTGGGCCTCCATGGCCGTTCAATTTGTAAGCAGCGTACGAAACGATATCTTCAACCAGAGCTGGATCGGCAGTTCCGTTTTCCACGGCAGCCGCTGCTTCTTCAATGATTTTTGCTAGTCCCGGAACGCGTTCGACAATTGATGCAACACGAACCACGACACTATCTTTGCGTCCGAACCCATCTAGCAGAGTTGACGGACGTGTATCCAGCCAATTAGCGATCTTGATGATCGTATCTAAGTCGACTAATTCTCCCCGAAGAGCACGCAAGATGGTAGTGTGAGATGTCCCTATCTCATCCGCCATTTGTCGTGAACTTAATCCACGCTTTCGAGCTTCATCCTTCAGTAAGGTCTGTAGCATTTTGTTCCTCCGCGGGAACATTATACCATACATTTGGACACTAACTGACGTGGAAGGCTAGATATGCTACTTGACGCACTATATTCCGAGTGGTACAATAACGTTCCAATCAGAGCGTTACTAGCGTTCCGCAAGGATTACACTAAATCCGAGGCGATATGATCATAGACAACCCAACCTTTTTTAAGATGCTCAATACCAAGCAATTGGCAGCAAAGAAAATCACGAACGGAACGGCTTTTGTGATGGTTCAGCGATATTACTGCGTTCCCATGACTATGGCAAGGAAATGCACGAAAACTTGCCTGAACTGCAAAGCCAGTCTCGAAAAAGCATTTGAAGACGTACATACGGGGGCAGATAAGCCGGCGGGAGTACTTGTTTACGTTCTTCGCAAGGCCGTAAATGAAACAGTTGAAGTGGAACACGTTGCCACAGTTCGCACAGTAGATACCTTCGGCACAAAAGATACGTCAAGCGTTTTTGACGCTCTTCTGGCTGAGGTTTCATAATATTAGAAACGAGGTCACATGAAGAAGTTTATTTGGCTGGTCATGGTTCTCGCCATGGCTTTTTCCTTCGCAGCGCCGCAGATTGGCGCACACGCAGATACCTGCGTCTTTACCGGTGCGCATTTCGCACGGACGGCTCCCCCGCCCAAAACTTCCAACTATTGGAACATCTACGTCCCCAATGTTCCGCACTGGCCGCCGAACCAACCCTACGGTTACCCAATGACGGTCTTTCTGCAACGGATACTCAACCTGAATTCGTGGACGCACGATACGGAATACATTGCTCTGTCTCCAACCATATTGGCGGCCATGGCGAAGCTCAACGGAGCTCAATGGAACTATTTGCACAATGCCTCCGATGGGACATTTTTCAACGGGACGAAATTGGGGGTTGACAGCTTCCCCGGCAACTTACTCTGGGTCATCAACATGAAATACCGGGCAGGTGCCTGCTGGGACGAAGTTGCCACACTTCCGTACAACGCAAACGTCGCCAACTTCATGAAGACAACCGACAACCTTATGGGCCGCCAAACTAACATGAAATACACTACCTGGCCTACAGTAACAATCAACGGAAACGAATTCATTCCCCTGCTCTACAAAGGCGATGGGCTGAAAACCAGCGCATCCGACCCGGGCAGTTTGTGGCTTGAAGACCAGTACGTTGCTCACTTCCCTGCTTTACCAATAGACGCAGTTGCACTTGCGCCCCTCTACATACGAGTTGCTCCAGACTTCAACAGTTCGTCCCTGGGCTTCGTCCTTCAAGGCGCGCGCTTCACGATTACTGCCTATGCCCCTCTGTTCGATAGAACGTACGCCATGATCCATGATCCCGCTACGGGTTTGAATGGCTACGTAACATTGGTCAATTCGGCTGGATACACATCCTCGTGGATAATGGGCGCCCTGCCTGTACCCACTCACTAATAAATCTCCCCGTGAAAGCGGGGAGATTACTTGTAGCGGAGGTTTCATGAAAGGTCGCCCAAGAAGCGTAGAACGAAAGGTCGCAGCATACCTAACTCAGTTACTTTCCGATGCCGGAAAGATCGAGAAACCGCTTTACCGAATTCCAGTCATTGGCCGAACGGGACCAGACATCGCCTTCGATAAGACCGTAAAACTCATTATAGACGTGAAATCTCGTCTTCAGGTACCCGTAGGAGTTCTCGCGAACAAGAACGAATTCTTGTTGATCTATCCGGACAAGGCTACCGAAACTTTTTATTGCTTTCGTCTCGAATATCTTCTTCATGTTCCTGAGATGGAGCGAACCAACCGAACAGCAAACTCATCGAAAATGGTAACGGACTGGTGGCTTCACATGGACGAATGGACGCAAGCCAATGAGCCAGACGGAATTTCGGCGATCATCCTTCACAAACCCCACATGCCTATCGGCCATGCAACTGTCGTAATCTCAATCAAAGATTGGAGTAATTTATGCAACAGACTGCAATAACAATCGCACCGAGCACCAACACGGAGTTGTCTGCTATTCTCTCAACTCTTCACTCTTCCCTGGAGAACGCGGCTCAGCATGCTGTGGACGCGGAAACCCAGGGGCAGCAATGGACCGCACTGGAAAAACGCGCTATGGTGCAGGTTCGTAAACTCTCCATGCTCAACGGTTTTGATTTGGCGACCATCCTGGAACGTGGTCAAACCCTGCACACAATCGACCAGGAGGGCTTGGTCGGAGTGTTTCCTGGCGATTACACGAGCCTGGAGATGATCGCCGGAGATGTGGGTATTTCCGTCGCCGAGTTATCAGATACGCGCGCATTATGCGATGTAATCTTTCCGTGGCTGGAAGCAAATTCCGGAAAAGCGGTCGCCGAGTGGTGGGACCAGGTGGGGAAATCCAAGTTTCGTGAAATGGTTCCCGTCTTGCGTGCTTTGATTAGCGGTGCGGCTACGACTGATCGCGCCAGTGTAAGGGAAGCCGTGGAGAACATCCTGAACAGTGTCCAGGCCACCGCACAAGCTGCCGGCCAGGAACCGTTATCAGTCGACGAAGCGCGTTTCCAAGGCGTTCTCAATGTTCTGGAAGCTGGACGCCTACCTGTTCGCGAAATGCGTCAGCAAATTCGCCCCAACCGTACCCCAAACATTCCCGGCGTCCGCTTCACCAATCCGGATGGTATCAACTTTGTGGTTCTCAAGATCACCCCGGATCAACAACTTATGCTGACCCGCTTGCTGGGAACTCACGTCGACATGGTTTCTGTGCCGGCCAATGAGCATCACCGGATTACAGACGAACTTGAGACCCTGCGCCTATGAAAACCGACAAGGAGTACATCAAGGATCCAAACCACTGTCCTTATTGTAGTAGTGACAATTTGGAAGCAGGTCATTTTGACCCAGAGGGACTGGTCGTCCCGGTGACTTGCAATTCCTGCCATAAGAGTTGGACTGAGCTCTACAAATTGGTTGGAATTGCGCCGGAGATTGAATGAACAATACACTTGCTGCATTTCAAGCCCGCGAGAATGCAATCGCAGGAGCAGAACGTTCCTTGATTGCATCAGTCATTACTCACGGCGACGAGTTCCGTCATGCTGAATTCGTACTTCCGCAGGACTTTGCGTTTCCTTCGCATCAAGCCTTGTGGTCCGCCGTGATTGCTTTCGGCAAGGACGGCCAGCTTTCTCTCCAGGCTATCCTTCAATCCCTGACGGCCCAGGAAGCCCTTGAAAGCCTTGGACACGAGTTCGGTTCCCTTATGGGGCGTGATTATCTGGATGAGCTTCTCACCTACACTGCTCCGCAATCCACAGAGTTCTTTGCGACCACCGTTATGAACAACGCCACTCAGCGTGCCGTTCGCCGTTCCGCAGCTTTATGGGCGGCAGACAGCGACCGGATGGATCTTTCGGGCCCAGACCTTCTGGAACGCATCGAAAGTGACATTCTGACCATGAGACGCACTCGCGGCAATGATGGTCAGTCCATCGGAAGCCTTCTGGATTTATTCCAGAACGTAACCGAGAAGCGCCGGTCGGGTACGTTTGTGCCGGCTTTGGCTCCGCACATCATCCCCATCAAGAACATCATCAAGTTCTACGAGGAACAGGACTACGTAATCGTGGCTGCCCGGCCTGGAGAGGGTAAGTCCTCCATAATTCGCTACGAAGTGTTCCACGAGGCAATGGAGGGGCGTCCTACGGCCATCTTCAACCTGGAAAATGGCGAATTGGAGTACGCACGCCATCTTGTTTCCCTTCAAACCAAAATCGATAACGAACTTCTGCGAAACCCAAGCGCCCTTTCAGACGATCAGATGCAGCGGGTGAAGGAAGCCATCGAGAACCTAAGAACCATTCCCCTGCGCATCATCACCATGGGCGCGCCGACCATCGAAGAAATATGCCGGGTTTATCTGGACGCCGTTCGCTGGGGAGCCAAATCGGCCTGGTTGGATTACGTTCAGCTCATCAACAATCGCGTCAACGACCTGAACACCAACACGACCATTTCCTCCACACGGCTGCGCGGTCTGTCAATGAAGCAGCGGGTTCCGATGATCATCGCTTCTCAGATGTCGAGAAATATTGTCAACCGCGGCACGGACGCAGAGCCGGAATTGTCGGATTTACGCGATAGCGGGTCATTAGAGCAGGACGCGACGCACGTGATGTTCCCTCGTATGACCTGGGGCTCCAATCCGTCGCCGAGAGACATTGCCCAGTTCCCTGAAAATAACGACGGCTCCATTCGCGTCGTTCCCATTCGGGTCTACATCAGAAAGAACCGCAATGGTTCTATCGGACAGACCAATCCTTTCAAGTGGGATCGATCCACGAACGACTTCGAGGCGCTGTGAGAAAAATAACACCCGCAGAAGAGTACGCCATGCACCATGTTCCAAATGCTGTCGGTGTCATTTATCGCGGTTCCCCTATCGGTCAGTTCCCCAAATGGAAATGGCATGAAGACGAGAGTTACTTCCTGCGGCTGAAAGAGATCGTTGTCACACAGAACAGCCAGGGAAAGATCATTGCAAATCCCGTTTATGCCTGGAGAGTAATGATCGTCAGGCATCCAGGTGCAGCGGAAGTCTACATCCGTTTTGGTCACAACTATCTACTTTCCGTCGTCGGAAAGCATCCTTACTTCGAGGTAATCAAAAATGATCGCGAATCAACGTTCCGATACTATTCTCTGTTCCGCCGGCAAAGGCGAGATGACGCGCGGCGAATGTCTCATGTGTGCCAAAGAAAATCGTCAGACCTGTGGCTTCGACTACATCCTTATCAAAGCCATTCTGGATGACAAGGAACGCACGGGCATTCACGTCACCGATCTTACCGGCTGTCTTAGAAAAGCCTGGTACACGAAGACCACCACGGCGCCTGAATATATTCACACCCAGATGTACAAGCTGATCGGCAACATCGCCCACTCCGTTCTGGAGCACGCCGGCGAGGAAGATGAAGCCGAGATCCCCGTATTCTCTCTGGGCCTCGAAGGCAAGATGGATGTGTATCGCAACGGAAGGATCATCGACTTCAAAAGTTCCAGATGGCTAACGCCGTCAAATCTTCCATACGGTTCGCATGAACTGCAAGTCAATATTTATGCTGAAATGCTTCGCCAGAACGGGAAGGCTGTAAGGTCTGCGGCAATCCAGTACATCGACATGTCGGGTCCCACGAAATGCCGAAAGTGTAAGGTCGTTTACCTTCCCAATGAGGCAGGAGAACTTTCCTGTCCCAAGTGTGGCAAATCCTCCGATGAAGCGCACACTGGCGCGGTGCTGATCGAAATTCCGCTGAGAAGTAGTGCGGAGATCAAAGCCCTTATCGAAGAAAGGAGAGACAAACTAAACAAGGCTCTGGAGGCGAACGAAATGCCCAGCGCCGAACCAAGTTTCCTCTGCGAGTACTGCCCATTCGTTGAAATCTGTACGATCTAGGAGAAAGATGGCAACCAAATTACCACAAACAGTGTACGTGTATCGGTACGACGAAGACGGGAACGACGGCCCGCTCACCATCGAGACGGAGCTTATCCAATGTGGTTCACAGGACGGACCTCGGCTCGTGGGCATCTATGAGCTCAAGGAAGTTGTGGAAGTGGAGCTTGTGGTCAAAACGAAGTCCGCAAGCAACGAAGACGATGGCGTACCGTTCTAACCTTTCCGGCAACGGAAACAAAATCTAATTTTACGGAGACTAAATTGTTTAATTTTCAAGTTCAGACTGCGGTTCGCGAACAACTGAAGGCCCGTGTGGCAATTGATGGACCCAGTGGTGCAGGCAAGACTTTCGACGCTCTCATTTGCGCGACGGCTTTGGCTCATGGCGGAAAGATTGCCGTCATCGACACCGAGCGTGGGTCTGCCCGCTTGTATGCAGATTTCTTCCAGTTCGACGTGATTGAGCTGCCGGTGGATCGCCGCGGCTTCAATCCCGAAGTGTACGTCCAGGCGATCCATTTCCTGGAGGACCAGAAGGGCCCGGACGGCACGAGCAAGTACGCCGTCATCGTCATCGACAGCATTACCCATGCGTGGGACGGTGCAGGTGGCGCGTTGGATATGGTCGATCAAGCCGCTGCCAAAATCAAAGGCGGCAATTCCTACGTCGCCTGGCGCTCGATCACTCCCCTGCACAACAAGTTGGTGGATGCGATGCTTCAAAGTCCTTGCCACATCGTCTGCACCATGCGCTCGAAGATGGATTACGAGCAGGTGAAAGACGGCGACAACAAGACGCGGATCAACAAGATTGGTCTGGCCCCCATTCAGCGTGCCGGCATGGAATACGAGTTCACCATCGTGTTTGATGTGGATACCGATCACCGCATCATCGTTTCCAAGTCCCGCTGTGCGGAGATGGCCGACCAACAGATGGTCAAACCTGACCTCAAGTTCTTCAAGCAATTGTCGGACTGGCTGGAAGGCGGCGCAACCCCGACCGCGAAGGCGTCCGTTACGTTGAGCGAACCTGTGTTGACGATTGATCCTTCGTGGACATTCCCCAATCTGCTGAAGGTGGCCCAGCAACAGTACGGGGTCAATGAAGCAGATGCCCGTGCAGCCTTGAAAGAGGCGGGCATGACCTCGTTTACGCCTGATAAATATATTGCGGCGCTGACGGCAATCGGCATGAAGTTCCGCAAGCCGGTGGAAGAACAACCGGCCCCTGACTTCATGAAGTAGCAAACTCGCCACTCCGGGAGCAAGAACCGGAGTGGCGACAACCTTTCCAATAATAAAAACGCTGTCAATCTATTGGATTGCTAAAGCGTCAAAATTTATCAAGGAGAACAGCATGGCAAAATTTGCAATGAACACAAGCTTTACGGATGGTCGATATCGCGCTGAAATTATTGTTGACGGATGCGGCGTGAAAGACATCCCCGGAACCCAGCCCATCATCTGGATCGAAGAGTTTGAAGGGAAGCTCACCATGTACGTCTGGGCCGACATCGAGCAGGGCGAGCCGACGCACACCATCAACCTGAGCGATGCGATGGAAGCAAATCGCAAACCGGACGAACTGGAAGTAATCGAGCCGGCTGTTCGACTGTAAAGTTTCTTGACACAAATCTCAGTCACGTTCCAATCGGACGTGGCTGAGATTTAGACGAAAGGCATTATTCGTGAATTTATTCAAAACAATCTGGACCTGGTGTCCGCACTGCGGCGTCTGCATGGATCACTTTCCGACGCCGGAAGGTCTGAAGTGCGAACACTGCAAGAAAATCAACGAGGTGGCGAATGCACAGTTGGGTTTACGCAAATCCAGCAAGTAGAGAATGCGTTCTCTGCGGAAGACGCGAGAACCAGTACGTCATGGCTTACGAAGGTACGGATTGGATGAACAATAATCAAGGCTGGTGGGAAGAAGTTCATCCACTGGTCGCAATGAAATGCCCGGGCCGCTTCACGACCTGGATCAAAGGAATACTTCATGGCCGCTAATCCTCGTTTCCTTGAACTGCTCGAAGAACTGAAAACATCCGACCGCATTCCGCGTTTGCTGGATGAAATCAGAGACTTGCATATCCGCAAGTCAGCAGGCTATGCTGGCGAAGACAACAAGGATGCCTACGCAAATTTTCGTGTGTCGGAAGTTTTTCACATTCCGGCAGAGGTCGGCGTTTTGGTTCGGATGAGCGACAAGTTTATCCGCGCTGGCAATCTAATCACCAATCCGAAGAACGAACAGGTTGGCGAGAACGTACAGGATACGCTGATGGACTTGGCATCTTACTCATTGATCTGTTTGTGCCTGGTCGAAGAAGCGATGACACTTGGACGCAAAATCCGCACATTCCTGTCTGGAATGTTGCCAAAAGGGAGGCAGCGTGAAACATAACATCGTAAGAGTTGAAATCGAAACCATCAAACCCGAAACCGTCGTGCGCGGCGGAATGATCGACGTATTTTTGAAGCCGCCGCTTAGGTACTGTTGGTTTCATCATCTGCCAGCAAACATTCTGGATATAAGTACTCCCGACAGGAACCTGCGTTTTATTGAAGGCGGCCATTTCCTGCGTTTCGACGCTCTGGGTCTGGAGACGGACGGCTGCAATGCCGGCGATGTGGAATTTCTGATCAACTCTCTCGGCGCGGACATTCTGTTCAAGAATGTCCTGCGAATGCTTGTCGGGCGCGCCGAGGCAAGTACGGAGATCTTCAAGGAACGCCCTACGTGGGTCGGACTGGCTTATTACGAAGTTGCGTACGCGACAGTGAAGTTCGAGAGATGGATCGACTTGGAAGAGTTCGAGGCGCAGTATCCGGCTATATTCCCTGCATCAAGCGAGGGATTGCGCACCAAAAACCTGGAGGCGGCCTTGAGAGAAATAGCCAAGGGCGCTGGTCCCTTCAGTCGCGATCCACTTACACATGCTTTCAACTGTATCGAAAGTATGAAGGCGATTGCAGTCGAGGCACTTGGAAACGTTTCCGACAGCGGAAACAAGGAGACACCATGAAATGCAATACATGCGGTCAAAAAATGTTCAGGTTCGTGGAAGGAAGCACAATCTTACTCGTTTGCGAAAACGATGGGTGTGCTGCGCGCAACCTGGAGTTCGAGGAAAAACAGCTTGAGCTTCATCGGATCAAGGACGCAGCGCAAGTGCTCGTCAACGCCATGAGAGATGAACCCGAAGACACAGTGCGCGCTGCCGTAGATGCGCTCTACGCGGCACTCAACGGTGAAGACGCTCCAACAAAGACCTTCGATATCGTAATCATGTCAAGGAACAACTCCGACGGCCTTGAGATACAGGGTATGAAAATCAACGGAACAAAGGTACTGCATGTTGCTCTGCTTTGTGAGTATCCGGAGGATGCAATTATCGAACGCGATCTTGTATCTTGCGAGCAGGTAACTGGCTTCATGAAAGAAGTTTACGACGCCGGCAGACGCGGCGAGAAACTTACTATCGCCTGGGAAAGGGCGTCATGAAAGGCGTTCTACCAAAGTACAAATTCAAGGCCGGCGACCACGTGGATTACGACAGTGAGATCGGGCCCAACTGGGACATTATTGATGGAGTGGTGGGCTTCGTTTACTCTCAGGGCCTCATGTCGGTCCGCACCAAAGAAGGCGCTTGGTACGATTGCGATGGAAAATATCTGAAGCCGCATGTTCCCGATGAAGTTATTCAAAAAGCACGTGCTATCGTCGCCGAGCAAGATACGCAAAACTTCCCTGAAGACGACTGGCGCGGGATTGGCGATGAATGGGATTTAAATTTGTATGTTGATGATGATGGAAAGAACTGCGCCACCTTATACAAAGTCAAGAACGGCAGCACAAACACCGCAATAGGATATCCCGTCACAAACCTTTCCGACAACGGAAACAAGGAGATAGCATGACAGTTGAGCAATTACTAAAAGCACTGGAAGGACTTCCGCTTTCCGCCAGGGTAACCATGATGTCTGACGAAGAAGGAAACGAAGAGTACACCCTGGACACGGTTAGCATGGAAACCAATGGCTGCATTATCCTGTGGCCCGGAGAAAGGTTGTCGGAAGAATGAATACCCTCATCAAACCCTGTCCCTACTGCGAAGAGAACGGCGACACTGTTTTAGAAGAAACCCAATGTGGAAACTTCCTTCAAAGCATCGCTGTAACGTGCCTGGAGTGTGGCTTGCGAGGCATGGCGGCGGAAGACGACGAGATGGCCGTCAAAATCTGGAACGAGATGGCGGAATATTCCACCCATAAGGTTCTTCGCCTGGAGAGAATAGAGAAGAAGGCGCGGCAACTGCTTGAAATCAAATGGTATTACGGACAAGAAAGTGGAGAAATGGGATTTGCATTTGACGCCATAGCCACCGCTCTTGATACAACGGATCCACCGAAGAATGTACCGGATTACAGCCATTGCTCAAACTGCGGCGCCCCCAATCCTGTTGGCGAAACTATTTGCGGATGGTGCGGCTTGCCACTTTCCAAAGGAAACTCATGAACCAAACTGAAGCAATGAAAATGGTAAGACTTTTACTGCTCGGAATGCAGCGGGCCAGATCGACATCGAGTGAATGGATGGAGAGAAACTTTCCCGATGTCAGCCCGGAGATGATCCAAGCAGTCAAGGGCGATCTTCTCCCCTGGCTGGAGGACGAAAACGGCAAAGCTTTGGTTGAAGCATTGGCGAAGGTGGATGCCCGCGGAAGTGTCACCGGCATGGAGTTCTACAACTTCATGGTTGTCATCCACATACTGAACCCGGCAGTCGCCGCCATGGCCGGGATTTTATCGGAAACTACTTTCCCGGAACCCAGCACGTCGATGATTATGAGCATCGGGATATAACCTTTCCGACGTAGGAAACAGCCGTGACTTGACCGATGCAGAACGAATAAAACAATCAAGCAGATAGAAGGCAAGCGATTGATATACAAAGAAACAATCATAAAGTCCGGTGAATAACCGGACTTTATTGTATAATCAGGGGATGTGAAAAAAGGACTTGATAGAGGAATAAATGGATAAGCGAACAATGGCTACAAAAGCGCAAAACAGAAACTTACGAAGTGCAAGCACGGCTAAGAAGGACGAGTTTTACACTCAATTATCTGATATTGAAAAAGAAATGAAGCATTATAAAAACCACTTTAAGGGAAAAGTGGTTTATTGCAATTGTGATGATCCACGCACCAGCAATTTCTTCCATTATTTTTCGTATAATTTTGAAAAACTGGGTCTGAAAAAATTAATTACTGCCTGCTATAAAAATCAGAACATGGATTTGTTTAGCCAAAACGACTCCGAACAAGCCATTTATTTAGAATACGTTGGAGATAGAAACGGGAACAGCATACCTGATCCGAAAGAAATTGGAGTAAAACCATTGAAAGGGGATGGAGATTTTCGTAGCGAGGAATGTATTGAACTTCTGAAACAGGCTGATGTTGTAGTAACCAATCCGCCGTTTTCTTTATTCAGAGAATATGTTGCTCAATTGACAGAATACGACAAGAAGTTTTTGATAATTGGTAATATGAATGCAATCACCTACAAAGAAATATTCAAATTGATAAAAGAAAATAAATTATGGTTGGGTGCGAGTATTCATAGTGGAGACAGAGAATTCGGCATCCCTGATGATTATCCACTCAGCGCGGCTAGTTACAGAATTGACCACGAAGGAAAAAAATTTATTCGCGTTAAAGGGGTTCGTTGGTTTACAAATCTGGACTATAAAGAAAGACATGAAGATTTAATCCTTTACAAGCCATTTACACCAGAAGAATATCCCACCTTTGACCACTACGACGCTATCAATGTAGATAAAACAAAAGATATTCCTATGGGTTATGAAGGCGCGATTGGCGTTCCAATCACCTTTATGGATAAATACAATCCTGACCAGTTTGAAATCGTTGACGGGTTAAACCGATATAGTATTTTGGAAGGGCCTACTGAAGATACACAAGGAAAATATTTGGCACAAGTAAACGGGAAGCCTATTTATGTTCGCATTGTAATTAAAAACAGAAAGCCAATGACATTATGAAAATAGAACTTAAAGAAATTACAGTCCGCGAATTAACCAATGGCTACCAAGACAACGAAGAAAATGGCGTTGTTGGCTATGGCGGCAAATTAGATATTCGTCCGCCCTATCAAAGGGAGTTTATCTACAAAGACAAGCAACGTGACGCTGTAATCAATACCGTAAAAAATGATTTTCCCCTCAATGCAATGTATTGGGCTGTGCGCGATGATGGCAACTTTGAAATAATAGACGGACAACAAAGAACAATTTCAATATGCCAATATGTAGCTGGTGATTTTTCAATTAACGGATTAGCATTTCATAATCTCCTAAAAGATAAGCGAGAACAGATTTTAAACTACCCCATGATGATTTATTTTTGTTCAGGAACTGACAGCGAAAGGTTAGATTGGTTCAGAACGATAAACATTGCGGGAGAAGAACTAACAGGCCAAGAATTGCGAAATGCTGTTTATTCAGGCTCATGGGTTACTGATGCCAAACGCTACTTTTCTAAAAACAGCCGTCCAAAAATAGGCGATGATTATTTAAGCGGAGCCGCTAACCGACAAGAATATTTAGAAACTGCTATTGACTGGATTTCAGAGGGAAAAATTGAGGGCTACATGTCAAAGCATCAGAGCGACAAAAACGCAAAAGTTTTGTGGGAATATTTTCAAGCAGTAATTAATTGGGTTAAATTAGTCTTCATCAACTATCGTAAAGAAATGAAGGGAGTTCCGTTCGGGCTTTTATACAATGAGTATAAAGACAAAAAACTTGATGCAAAAAAGTTGGAAAAGGAAATTGCCAAATTGATGGAGGACGAAGATGTAACTAACAAAAAAGGTATTTACTCTTATGTCCTGACAAGAAAAGAAAAGTTCCTGAATATTCGATTGTTTGATGATAAACAAAAAAGGGAAGCGTATGAAAGACAAAAAGGTATTTGTCCTGATTGTAAAAAGAAATGGAAGATAGAAGAGATGGAGGCAGACCATATAACCCCCTGGATTGAAGGCGGTAAAACAAGTTCTGAGAATTGTAAGATGCGATGCAAAGAAGATAACCGAAGAAAGTCTGATAAATGAACTTATAAGGTTTAGCTTATAAACTAAAGACTGGCAACTAGCCAGTCTTTTTTTGACCCTTCTGTTTCTTCTTGGGCGTTTTTGATTTTGGTTTTATTTTCAATGTAGCCGCGAGTATCTCTCTGAAATCAAAAGGGTAGAGTGATATTGGTTTTTCGTTTGTTATCTTTTCTGATCTTTCTTATTTACCGTTGTCATATAATCCATCACTTTGTAAGAATATTAATTAATTTGGCTTGTTCTTCTGTCCATCGGATAACATCATTCGAGTGAGTAAAAATAGTACGACGCGCCTCTTCATCACTCCATACATTGTCCCATTTTTTATCTCTATCGTCAATGACGGCTACAAAGCGCAAAACTTGATTAACTTGTCTAATATCCAACCACTTATAAGCCACTAATTTGGCTTTATTCCTTGCACTTGAAAAAGACGCAGCCGTGATTGGCTCAATTAATACATTGCGGTTGGTGTTTACATGAAACTTGATTTTATGGGTGTTTGCATGTCCTTGAATCAAATAGTTGTAATCATACTTAACTTCATTGGCAATAAACACTTTTTCTACTTCATCTTCAAAAGCGTTGAAAGAAATTGCTCTACGTTTATATAGAATATGTCCAATTGCTTGCAACGCGTTTAGAAGCCGGTAGGACGCCTCTCCGAGATTATTGAACTGCGCGATTACCGAAATATCAGATCCATTTAACTCTGCACCATAATTCTTTGCGATTTGCGAAATTTGTTTATATAAATCTCGGTTAGTTTCAACGGTTAATCCATTTATATAAAGCATGTTGAGCGTTTCAGCGTTGTCAGTTAATAAATAACCATCACCAACGGGCTCAATTGAATATTCAATGGATGCAAAATCCGGGTATAGAAATGGTGTGATGACGATACACCTATTTTCAAGTTGATACGCGGTAAAACCATCTTGTAAATGCTTGATAAATTGCACAATTGTTGTGTCGCATAAAGACTCATTCATATTCTTGTCTCTTCAAGCAAAAAGGTCTGGTAGCCGCCTTTTATTTCAACATTACATTCAGTACAAAAAGCTAAGAATTGATGGCTAATGTCGTTTTGGGGGTCAATGTCTCCCGGAATATATACTTCTTTATCTTCGGTTACTTCATTCCAAACATGTTTGTGAGGCTTGAGATATACAATTCCGTTCCAAGTATGCCTATAATGTTTAGTAAATTTTCGGATTGGATTATTATTATACAATAATACAAAGCTGTAATTAACTTTGCCAATATATCCTTTCAAGATTAAAATTTCCTTTGTATTTGTTGTTAGCGCTCTAGCCTCCAATCTCCAAATATTCTTACCAGCCGATTTCCAAGAAACAGAAGATGTAATAGTTTTCTTGGCTTTTACTAATTTATCAGCCTGCTCTTTTGTCAACCGGGTCATACAGACCTACCGCCCTTTCTTTAAGGTTAGTGTCTATCCTATTATACAACATCTGAATGGCGCCGACAATACCCAGTATTCAAATCCCGACAATCGAAGACCTCTTGAATGATAGAGAAGTTGCAATGCCTCCATCTGAACACGGAACATTTAAGCAGGCAGAAAAGATAGCAAAAAAGAGGAAGAACAAGGCAAATTAGGAATTTAACGCACGCCGCCCCAGCAATGGGGCGGCGCTTTGTCTTATAGAGTGAATAGGCAGACCATACCTATTGTTTATCTATATACGCTTACGCGTATTCCTTAAGTTTCCAGATCACGCCGCTAGTACAACCGCGACATGGGGGAAATGTTTTTCCTGCTACTAGAGGGATGGTTCTTTCTCCCGCAGTAGGTACATGACTTGAAACTGAGGTATGAGATGCAAACTCATACACACCTGACTCTGGACATGTTTGCCCAGTATGGAAGGTGTCTCCAATTCTAGCTTTTTTGGTAGTATAGTTGTACATAGTTGTTTTCCTTTGGCACGGTCTGCCTATTCACTCTACAAGATTAAGAGAGTTGGCAGGCCGTGCTACTTTTCCCCACTTATTAACATAGAACAAAAGTATTGACAAAATAGAACAGTTGGACTATATTAAAAGCCAGTAGCTGAGGAGATGAACCGTCTGCTACTCTCATTATCGCCCCGTGCTTCTAACACGGGGTTTCTTTTTTTCCTTACATTTCTGCAAGTTTAAAGGAATTGTATACGCGAATCTTAGAGCCGTCAAGAGGTTAGCACAGTTGTTTCTGAGAATTTTGTTCTAATTTCACCCTTGCGTTTGCGAAGTATATTATTCCCTTACCTTTATAACTCAAATACCACATCTGACACGAAATTGCCTCAATCTTGGTATATGATTGACAGACCCCAAAAAAACTGCCAAAATCACTACAATTTCTTCAATGGTCTGTCAACGATATAACTACCTAATCATTTTATAAACAATCTCCAATATGGGGTGACTTGAAACAACCCTAATAACCACGCTACGATGACACAACCTAAAGATATTATTCCTGTTATGATCCCACCAGCAATTAAAACCATCCAAGTATCATTATGGGTTGGCTCTACACTCGCTAAAAGTATAGTCGGATCGGGAAATCCGAGAGACCTCATATAATAGTCAATAGAACCTTGACCACTTAAAATTGTAGCTGGCACGCGATAAGTCTCTTTTGTTTTTTTAACGGAAAAATTTGCTACCCATTGCAACTGTCCACCATTTTGACGTGCAAGTATTTGAACTCCTGCAAAAGTTCCTCCAACTCCTTTCAACGATAGAGTAAATTCAACTGCATCACCGGGAGCATAAGGCTTATCCCATCTGCGAATACTAGAAATCTTGAACCCTTTGATTGGCCTTGCGTCATATTCTATAAGTTCTCCGCCATGCTTGAATGTTCCCTTATTGAATGTAGGCATGTGGATACCAATCCTTTCTATGGTATTCTTAATAATATCCCAAACACTAGTTTTCATGGGATGCTCACTTTATCCCATTGGATACTACACGGTTGGCCTAAAGGCGGAGATAAAGATGTGGTGTAGGTTTGATTATTATGATGTGGGAATTCTTTTAGAATATAAGAACGGCGAGTTTGTTGTCAACAGGATAAAGGTAGAAGGATGAAAAGGAATAAAAAGTTGATGAACAAGAAGAAACCCTCATAAAGGAGGGTTTCTTGAAGGCTTGATGTAAAGAGAAAGTCACCTCTTATTTTACTTCCCAACGTAGAAGTCGATCACTTCCTGGGGGATCCTAAGCAGATGCAGGATCATCGCGACAAAGTCCTTGTTGAGAACGGGGGAAAGCAGGATGGTCATGAGCGCCAGCCCGCCGGCGGCCCAGAAGAGGACTACCTTGAGTTTGTGGCGCATCAACCAGACAAGAGGAGGGTAGTCGACGTTGTATTGTTCAAGAGCGTCAATACGCTTCACCAATGCAGCGAGGGTATCGTGGTCGGCACAGGTGTTGTGACTCAACTCCACCACTTCCTTGCGCAGCTCATCGGTGATCGCCACTAAGCCGGGCTCTGCATCGTACCCTCTCAGGGCGCGATGACTATCCTGAACATGCTCGTTAATGTCGATGAGGCGGGCATTGAAGCCGCCTAGCGCGGTCAGGATTTGAGCTAAAACGTTCCCCTGGGGATCTCCTTTCAATGGATCTTCCAGCATAATATACTCCTACCAATAAGATATTTATTCTTCCAGCATAACCAAGCATCGAGCGGTGATCAACGTGTTGTAAATGATGACAATCTGAGTTTTGAGTAACACAACTTCCTCGCTTGTCAGGTCGATCAAAACATTATCTTTCTCGGCGGCTTTGATGCGAAGAGCGAAACCCATGCGCCGGACTTGTTCTTCTCCTGAAATCGTCTCATTGGGCTTCCTTGAAAGCAAAGCATTCATGCAAACATGCGCCAGCGTCAACGAGGGCGAACCCTCGCGTTCGGGATCGACAATCGGCTTGTCTTCAAGATTTACAATGGGTTGGTTCAGATTTTTTTTCATGTGCGTCTCCGTTATTTGATAGGTTTGATTTGAGTTGGGTCATCCGGAATAAAGACCGTGTGACCGTTCACTGTATCAAGCAAGTGATATTCGTTCCCGTTGATTTCAATGACTTTGTACACCAATGGAACGCCACCGTAGTGGGCGTCTCCACAATAAACCTCGTCGCCAACTTTCACGGTTTGATAGAAATTTGGATCTGACATTTTGTCTCCTTACATGCTTGTAGAATATGCACTCGTCGAGATGCTGCGAATTTGGCAACTCGCGGCAGTTGCGTTGTTCTGAAGTATCCAGTAAAAACCGGTACCGGATGCCCAGCCTCCAGTGTGGGAAATATCGTAGTAATTTCCACTTGCTGAGCCGGCAGGAACAGTAATGCTTATAGAAGAGGTGACGCCGGCGAGCGCAACGGAAATAACAAGAGATCCGCTTGACGGCTGTGACGTTGCGGTTTGAACATAAGCACGATCCACAATCAGGGTTCCGGGAAAGGAGCTGAGTAGATTATTGGTAATCGTCGCGGATATAGTTCCAGATCCAGGGCCAGCGGAATATGTTGCCCCATTAGGAACAGTTGCGTTGCCGCATCCTGTAAACAATATTATGCGAACCGGGAATTTGCCATTAGCAACCAAGTCTCCGCTATGAGTAGCAGTACCCGACACGCCCATCGTACCGTTAACATCCAGGTTTTTAGAAGGAGACAATGTGTTTATGCCAACAAAATCGGCATCTAACGAAATCGATGTGCTGGTTCCGTTGATTGCTATCATATTGATATTGGCGTTTCTTGCGTCTTGCGCAGAAGCACGGAGTACCATGGAGGCGTTTGCCATAAACCCAGATGGGTCTGCCGACACCATAAAATAGGCATCGGAGTACGAAGAAGACTGCTGAGAATTGATGTACAGTAGTGTGTTCCCGCTTCCGGCTTCAACCCACGCGATATTATGATGAGAACCTATACCGGACTGAATAGTCAAGCCAGTCGCATTCAGTGTCAAAGCACCACCGGCAGCCTTGATACTCCCATCTACATCTACATAGGCATTGACGGTAGTCCCGCCTCGAAACTCCAATTGCCCCGCCATTGAATTCCAGTGCATGTTGGCTTTTCCGGCAGTATTGTCGCCAAAGAGAACATCTCCGCCGGAGAGGGTCTCTCCGTTGTATATAAGCTGAGAACCCGTCACCAGAAAAGACGTTGTAGCAGGTGCACTGATGTCCGAACCCAGCATGAAGGTGGATGTAACATTGTCGATCCCCATGGTCTGGAGACCGTTTTGGAAGTTGAAGTTGTTGTAGATCATCCCGGAAGAATTTGTGATAACTCCAGGATTACACATTCCGACGCCGGAAGCTTGCGTGTTCACGGCGTCCATTGGGTCGCCTGTACCGTACCAGGCGCCCTGGTTTTGGCCTAGAGCGAATTGAAATCCTGTGTTCATTTAGTAAGTACCACTTTCTACGACATAGCTGAATGCAACAGCCTTCTCTGTAGAAACGCCCAGAGAGTAACTAGTGGGCAGCACAAGGGCATTCTCGCCTTGAAGAAGGAGTTGGTTGCCCCAGGCGGCCACGTGATCCGATGCGGTAATAGCTGTAACTGGAATTTCCATCCACAATTTCCAACCAGAACCATCGTTTACCCAGTACCGGATCATCCCGGCGGCTGTAGTAGCCAAAGCGCGAACCGTGATCTTTTTGACGCGATTGCCATTTGCCGATCCAGTCACCATGGATTGAATAGTGCCCGTGCCATCGCGTCCGGTGTTGGCTGTATTAAACGTTCCAATATGTAAAGCGGGCATTAGAACAAAAACAGGAGTAATGTTAGGGGCCATAGTTGATCCTTAGATATAAGTTTGAGACATGATCCACTTGATCGCCGGTTGAATGCCGGTGGCGTAATTGTCTGTATATTGTTTATTGACCGCATCGTTTGGACTGACTGGCGCAGCCAGATTGACGATCTTGTAGTTGCCCATGTCCACATCACCCGTTGATGGGGCGCCTTGAGAGGAAGGGTTGGTAAGGATGTTGTTCTGGACGATTGGGGAAGGGGCGGTTGCCCCGACAATGTGAGCGGTTGGTACTCCGTTGTCCCAGGAAAGGGTCACGGGTTGGCCTATAGCCGTTGCCACGCCAATCGTTTGAACATGGCGCAGAACAGTCGAATGCGCCATGATAAAGACGTCCACCGTGATGCCGTCAATAGCAAAGACCGTCCCCTTGCTGGGCCGGTTCTTGTCCTGAGTATCTGCGAATTTCTTTAGGTTTGCGTATAAGTCGCTCATGCGGTAAATCCTTGAACCAAAGATGAGATATCGAACGTATCGCCATTGAAACCAAGAGTTAACTGGGTACTCATAATTCCCATACTGATCGGTGTCCCGGGCTCGGACGCGATGGGAACACTCACCAGATCGCCTGGCTGAAGAGCCGGGTGAAAAACCGTATCTAGGTTCCAGAACTCCGAACGCTGTCTCGAAGCGTTGAGATAATAGGCAGCCTCACCCATTTCGTCCAGTACGGAATTGGAGTAGTAAGAACTATCGTCCTCGAAGATGTTTCCGACGGCGGAAAGTCCGTCGAAGTCAGCCGTCTCCACCACGTCTAGTCCCTCCAGGCGCATGCGGGTTATACGTGTATCGTCGATCTCGTGCTGGGCTGAAACCACGATGTCGGGGAGCGTCCCGCCAGCAATTGGCATTTTCCAGAAGAACATGCTGCCATCGGCGTTTGAGCGGAAATATACGCGGCGGTTATTGGTCATATCATCCAGGCATTGCATCCCATTTCCTCGCGTCCCAACTGTAATGTCCGCGAGAAGATCGTTGATTTCCGAATACAAGAAGTGGCAGGCGCTTGTGGGTGAGCCGCCGGGATTGTAGATCGTGAACGCCTTGTAGGCTCCGGCGGTATAGGTGCTGTCGTTGAAAGAAAACAGGAACTTATGGTCCAGCCAGACGGAGATCACATTTGCGTGAAGCGAGACCTTCAGTCTCCCGGCCTGAACAAGAGACGAAATGGTGTATTGCTTGAGCAGGGTCTGCGCGCTCGAAACATAAGAATAGAGAGAAATCAGAGAACTTGTTCCGTTGTAAGTCAAGGACAGCCAGTATCCATTCACTGGACAGGCACTCACTGGGACAGGAGTTGGCGAGCGAAACGCCATCCCTACTGCGACGTTGTTCGCCAAAGTAGGGATTGACGCCTCGGCGATAAAGTTGATCAGGCTGGTATCAGAAATTTGGACATTCGTCCAGGTGCCTGCGGCGCCAATCTGATCCTGGTCGATAAGAAAGTTTTGTTCTGCTTTTCCGCCAGTCTGCCCAATCACATGCTGGAGAGCATCTCCAAGCGAAACATCTTCGTCTTGTGTGAAATACTCAATTTGGTTGCAATAAAGCTGAGTAGGAATAACTAAATATGCTTTCCCGTTATCGTGTTCGATAGCAGACGTACCGGATACTCCACGCGCAGAAATATTGACGCCGGGTGCAATCCGAACGCTCTGCTTTAGCAAGTAGGGTATATTAGAAAGACCTTGATAGTTAGTGACACCATCGGTCGGAATAAACGAAGTGGGGTCTTCGTTGAAGTAATACAACTGGTAATATTCGTATGATCCACTCCAGCCGTTCAAGGGACCCCAAAAACCTTTGGTTGTATCGTTGATGTCCATCAACCACCCAGGATAATAAGTAAAACTGTTCGGATACCAAAGGGTCAGATTGGGAGCGTTGTAGTTACTTACCGGATCGAAAAGTTGGCATTGAATTGACCGTCTCAATCCAACAAAAATTATGGCTGCGCCGAGCAGGGCGTTCGATCCATAGGATCGATATCCATATACAGGGATCCACGGATAAGCAGTGCTTGCACCATTTCCTGGGATCAAACGAAACGCCTGCCAGTTTGCTATCGGGTACGTAGACGCCACAAGAGACGCGTCTGTAAACGCAGTTTTCGATGTGTAAGACAATATTTCTTGATCCACCATCAAACTGCCAGAGGATGGAAGAGAACTGATACTGGACAAACCCATTACCATATCTGCACTTCCAAATTCATAGGAATTAACAGATTTGGTTAATTGTTGCTGCATCACAATGAAACCATGCCCAAGGTTTTGATTAGCCCATGGACTGGAACTGTTGTACGAATAAGAGATCAGATTTGTCCACGTGGTTGCGCCGTCTACTTGATAGTCTACCTTGACGACGCCTTCCACAAAGTACATCTGGAACCAGATCATGGCGCCCTTCGCGGCTGTAAGGGTCCTGGTAGCCAAAGAAGTCATAACGTTGGCTTTCCAGTCGTACAGAGCGACACCTTCGGAACCGCCAGCTTCATTGCGGCTGTAAATCGCCACAAGGCCGTTGTACTGAAGCTGGTTTGGGCCAACTTTGTCATAGTTCACACCAAGACGAGTGGCAGCATCTGAGGCGCATTCACGATAGTAGTTAAGACCGACACCGAAACGCGGGTTGTGGGTGGTCAGGTCTGTAATGGCTTCGTTGTAAAAACGCGCGCGCATAACACCACCGCGCGATGAATTGCAAGCGGTGTACATCATATTCCATTGATTGAAATTCCCAGGAGCCACCGCGTTGGTTGGTAAAGTGAATATTTCGATGGCGTCAACATCGATGTATTGTCCAGAAACACTTCCATGAGTAATCGTCACAGTATGAGAACCATACGCGAAAACGCTACTGACATAAGATCCTTGCACGGGAGTTGAACTACCGTTATTAGCATCTACAGTGGCGACTGCTACTCCATCAACTTTGACCTTAATTTTGTCGCGATTGTTCAGTTTGGTGTAGTAGAAAATAAAACCTACTCCTGTGAAAACAAACACAGCGGTCTGCGTACCAGTATAAGTATTGTTGTAATGAACGGAAGCACCGTATACTCCAGTAACAGGGTTCCATCCTTGAGTAGCATCTGTGCCCCACGCGCCGGTGTAGGTCCAGCCGGCGTCTGTATCGTTATAAATCGTACCCTTGCCAGTTTGGAATGTCCCGCAGATTTGCATGACGCCACCATCGTCCTCAACGAATTGAGTGAGGTCAGACGCAGCGCCAATGGCGGTGGTTTGGGATGGGATATAAATCCCCTGGTCGGGCTGCCAGCCGGCCAGACGTTTGGTGGACGTGGAGGTAATATAAACGACCAAGTCTTGTCCTTCGCCTCGAGAGAAAAGGATACGGTCGATCTCGCCAGTCAAGGCGACGCCATAGTTTCCGTTGTAGGAAACTTCGAGGATCACTTCGGCTCCTCTGACTAGGGCTGCGTGCGGGTAAAGTGCAGGCGACATGGTGAGTTGAAGCGTGGAACTGCGGTTCTCGCTTTCCACCAGGTTCAAGTTCACGATATCCGACGTCGCCAGTTTGAGACTTGCCGTATCGACGCCAAACAAGTTCGTGGCTGTCGCCAGAGCATACTGGGCACATCCAGCAGTCACGAGTTGCGTGCCAACCAAGAGAAGTTTCCCGCCGACCTGTGTGGCCGAAATGAACATATCCCGCCCCAGGGTGTATATCTCCGGGCCTATGAGGTAGACATCCATGGAAACCGGGTCTCCGTCGCTGGTACGGGTAAGGCGGCCAGTTACAACCGACATACCATTGATCAGACTGGCGCCATACAGCTTCAAGCCGTATAGAGCATTGATGGCATCGATGGCAATGATCGAACGGGGTTGGCCCCAAGTGTAGGTGGTTGGCCGATACGAGAGTTCAATCACGCGGCCCGCATCCAAGTCCTGGTAGTACACATAGTCGACGGCATTTCCGAATTGGTCAGTGGTGGTAACTGCGTCGAACTGGTCAGTAGTCGACTTTATCCCAAAAACTCCGCCGGCCCAGACAGTCGAAACGCCCGAGGCAATGTAGGCGATATTCCATCGAGTGGCGTAATAGAACGCGTAGCAAGTCGTTACAGTCACTGGAGCCAGTACGGCTGGATAGGCATAACTGATGGAAGCAGAAACCTCGATTGTAAAGGCGGCAAAGTTTCGATAATTGATGGTGTTGTCGGACTTCTGGTACCACACGTAACCAGCCTCTACTCCGGGATTTGATCCAGTCAAAAGGATGATCCCGCTGTCTACCCATGCCGGCCACGCACTGGAAATACTCGTGATGTTCTGAGTGTAGAGATGGTTGTTGGCGGGGTTGTTTACGACGCGCAGAATTCCAGTTCCATAAACGCAACTATCGATCAGGGTCGGGTCGGTGATCCCAAGACTGTCCGTCAGCGCAACATTTGAGAACGCCGGTCTCTTGGAACGAAAAGTCACCCGAGCCCCCACGGTTTTCGGTTTGGGAATAAGAGAAAGAAGGGATGACATTCCTGGTTTCATTAGATTTGCACCAACGTGATGTTGATCTGAAACATATTTGTGCTGGCATCCCACATTGGAGTAAGCGAGGCTTCTCCAACATGGCGATCAATCACTACGGTGTAAGTCACACCGTAGTGATCAATAAAGGTAAGTGTGCTGAGTTTTGCATAAGTAGTGCGCAGGTCGGCAACCGACCCGTATCCGGTGGCTGGAGTGACAGGCACGGAAAGCGTGCCTGCCCATTGAGGAGATAAAGACGGGCCAAAGGTCACGTTTCGGTTCCCCGATAGAAGTTTCTTGACCACAACGGGACGGTCTTGTGTGGGTGTCCATTGTTTGTGGATCGTGGCGTATTGCTTGCCGTCAAGCGTAATGTAAGCATTCATTATTGACCTACTCCACTGGGTATTCTGATGTTTTCGGCGCTTTGCATAAAGCGCAGCCAACCATCCATCATTGCTTTCCATGCGGGCGCATAAGACGTTATCTGTTGCCATGTAGCGGACTGCGTAGCCTGCAAACGCGTGAAGGCTTCCATGTTCTGCTGATACGTGAAAGCAGATTGGTTGATCTTGATTTGCAGATCAAGTTGTTCCTGAGAGAATGTCAGGCTCTCGATGTCGTGAGCATGTGCAGCCGCTTGCATCTGAAGTTCCAGATTATGAAGTTCGGTTTGAACCTTGATCTGTTCGTCCAGGTTCTTCTGGTCAAGATCAGACATCTTCTTGTGTTGGCTCTCTTCGTTATTGAAAGCCTCCAGTTCCAAAGCCTGCATCTTGGTGTTGTACTCAACTTGTTTTTGATACTGAGCATCTTCGCGTTTCCACAGATCTTCCTGGTTACTTTCGTCCTGAGCGGCGTGATTGACGTTCAGGGTATTGCTTTCCACCATGCGGTCGCGCTGTTTTACAAGTTGCGCGCGCTCGAAGCCAGTGGAGCGGGAAATAGCGAGGTTCGCATCAGAGAGGTTCCAACCATACTGAAGTTGGTTCATCTGTACACCGAAGTTATAGTCCTGACGAGAAAACTGTTCCTGCTCCTTGATAGTGCCTTGCTGGAAGGCGGCGCTGGAGGTCTGGTAGGCATAACTGGTAGCGTTCTGCTGCCTGGAGAGAGACAGGTTCTGTGCGAACGCCTCATTACTTAGGTTCAACTGAGTTTGCGATGAACCAAACCCGTACTGAGTGGCTCCCCACTGGATACCCGTCTGCTCCTGTTGGAAGCCGAAGGACTGATTGGTGTACGCCAGATTACTTGAGAGTTGGGACTGTTGGATCCCATAACCCTGCATCTGGTAACCTTGTTGCGTCTGTTCCTGCGTGGTCTGTGCCAGCCAGGCTCCGCCTGTTATCAAGGACTGCTGAATACCAGGGTTTGTAATGCCGGCAGATGACAAGGCTTGCGTGTTCGTCCATCCGGCCTGACCATTCGGTTGCTGACGTGCAAATTGAAGCAGCCCAGATATATCGGTCGTACCTTCGGCAAGGCCATTAGCTTGCATAGTCTGAACAGCGCCGATCCCGGCTTGTCTTCCGTACGCAGACCAGGCATAAGCATTGCCCGACATGATCTGCTGCATCTCAGGAACGTTGGCACCATTGGATACCAATCCACCGAGTTGCGAGTAGTTTTGCGAGAAGTTTCCAATTCCCATCATGTCAAGCTGAGAAGCCATCGAACCAACGGAAGTTGAATACTTTCCGAGGTTCTGACTTTCTGCCCCGAGACTTAGGGCTTGACCCAAGGAGAGTTGACTTCCCTGCGACAAAGCCGCGGCTGAAGCAATGGACGCGAATTGCTGCGCCTGCGGCATGGTCATCTTTGTGCTGTAATAAAGCGAAGCAGCATCAGTGGTCGTGCCATGCAAGTAAGGCGCGAACTCAGAGAAACCCTGAGCGTCACTCTGGGCTTGAAGCTGCGCGCTCAAACGTTCTTGGTTGGTAGATGGTCCCGTACCAATATCAGCATACTGTTGTACGAGAGAAGCATATCCCGTTGTGCCCGGAGCGAGGCCGCGCAAGGAAGCCATCTGGGCCGCAACCCCGGCTTCGTTCTGGCCGGTCGCCTGAGAAAGGTCTACTAGTTGAGTTGCAAGAGTAGTTTGTTTTGCGGTTCCCAATCCTCCGAGCATTGACTGGATCGGTTGAAGTTGAGCAGATATTGCCTGTTCAGATTGACCTGTGTCAGCAGCAATCTTTGTAGTCAATGCCTGAATTTGATCTTCTTGAGGGGTTGAACCAGCCAACCACGCAGCGGCTTGTGGGAACTGTTTTGTGAGTGCAGGGCCAAGAGCCTGTTTATACTGTTCGATCTTGGATAACCCGGGGTACTCTTTCGACAAGTTCTCCTGGATCTGCGATCCAGTGGTTGCAAGAGGATTGATGGTGCGAAGAACACCCATTCCCCACTCACCAACGTTCCCATTAGTTGAACCTTGCCACATCTCACCGCCAGCCATGGCTTCGGTGCGAGCAACATTCATGAGAGATAAACCCGTATCAGGAGTATTGCCCGTGAACGCATTGAAGGCAGCCATACCAAGCAATGGCGCACCTACCGCGGCGGCTACACCAATGCCAATAGGAAGAGCCGCCGCCCCAATCGCGCCTTCAGTGCCAATCATCCCTCCGGCTAAAGCTCCCTCTCCAAGGAAGGTCGTTCCATAAGCGGCAGCTCCGGCCATAATTCCGGCGCCAGCCGCAATTTTGCCGGCATTGCCTAATTGAATTAACCCATTACCTATGGCTCCGCCGCCAATACCGAAACCGATATTGCCGAAACCGCCGTAAGCCTGATAAGCCAGCCTACCGCTTTCGCTTGCAGCGACCGACTTTTGACCAGCATACGCGGGAGCTCCTGTTACAGACCCGCCACCATAAGCCGCTAAGGATTGCTGATAAGCCTGCGACATTCCATAGGCATCTGCTTCGGTGAGAACCGCTCCGCCCGTATCTTTCCAAGCATACGAAGCCATTGCCATTTCCATCATGAAACGACCAGCAGGAGTTTGGTAAATGGAACGACCACCCGCACCGCCAGAAGGTCCACCTGGTCCGCCACCGCGGCCACCGAAACTACTCCCGCCTACGCTGAATACATCGTCACCGGCATTTATAATCCGCTGGGGACCATTTAGTACACCGTTCAATCCACCGGGTTGACCGTCAACCCAACTCGCAAACTCCGGGTTGGAGTTCATTGCGGATTGAGCAAGATCAGTATCCTTGCCTAAACGAATAGCGCGATTGCGCCCGTCATCACCTTGCTGGTCGAGGTCTTCCCTCATATTACCGGTAACGGAACCGGCAATTTTTCCGGCAACAGTCTTGATGGATACAGCCCGGCGTTCTGCTGCAAGTTTCAGATCGGGATCGTCTCCGCCTAAAGCATCAACATATTTTTTAGCAATGCCGTCAAGAGCTCTCCAAACAGCTTTTTGCATCGTAGCAGAAGCCGAATTGGCATCCATACCATCAGTGAGAGCACCTGAATTTAGGGCCTGCCCGGTAGCTTGTTGCGCCCACGAAACAGCAGTACTGACGCCTTGAGCAGACAGAGTTTCCTGTCCATCAGAAGTCAAATGAACACTTGATGGTTCTTTTGTGTTTCTATCGTATGCAATTACTTCCGCAGACCCAAGTCTTTCATCATGAAAACCGGCGGTATTCCGAAGGGACAAATCCGCAGAATTAACCTTCCAGTCAGCAAGATATTCAGCGGTGACGCGGTTCGAGGAAGGCGTATGAGCGCCTGAAGGCCCACGCCCGGCGCCGAATACACTTGCGCCCTGATTTTGCGCAGCACGTTCCCACGGAGCATAATCATTAGCCGAATGCCTATTTCCGCTAACGGGATCGACATCGAAATCGACGGGAAGCGGAACGTTGGGCTCGGGTACAGAAGCTTGAACCGGTTGAATAGGTTCGACGTGGTTCTGAGCTGCCCGCTGCATCCCATCGTCTGTAATTCCGGCGATATGATCGCGTCCCGCGTAATCAATCAGCGAACTCGTTGTTTCGGGAACGGGTTGAGTAAACTGTTCGGGAGTATTTTTGGGAGCAGAACCTCTCCATCCACCGTTGGCAACTACGGCCCTATGCCACTCAGATGGAGCTCCAAATTTATCTGCGATACCCTTTTCTTGCATCACAACTCCCCAAGCACGATCAAACGATGCACCCTGGGCTTCAGATAAACCAGCTCGCCAAGTTTTAAAATCTTCCATCTTGGTTTCGCCAGTACCCAAAAAGTTCTTTACAAAGTCGCCGTGGTTATTTTGAATATAAGCCATGGCTTCCTTGGCGGAACCACCATGAAAGTTTCCGTCGTCGGAAGGTTCAGGTGTGGCAAGGTCGACGGGAGGAGTAGGCGGTACAGGGGGTTGTCCGCCATTCTTAGCAGGAGCATAGATCCCGGCGCTCGCATGAACCGGTTCGGGCATTTCTGTGAAGGGTCTCATTGAGCCAGACTTTCCGGGATTTTCCATATAAGAACGATATTGACCAACGTATTCTTCAGGAACACCAGCAACGCCAGAGGTCAAGTCGCCGTGAGAAGCCACCCAAGCATCGATATCGGATGGGTTGACACGATTTGCGGCTGCATAGCCTGCACGGTTTTCCTGCGTAAGCTGATCGCCAAATTTTTCATTGTACTTAACGCGACTGACGGCCCGCAAACTCCCGTCGGGATTTCGCGACATCTTTCCAGTAACGCGAATATCATGTACCATGTTTGCGGACACCATCTGAGATGGAGTTGCAGCTAAAGAGCGAAGTCCGCCAGAAACATCGAAGAAGTTTTGCCCATTGCCTGCATTAGCTTCCATGAGTTCCGGCGTTCTCGAACGCATCGAGGTATCAGTACCTTGCGCCTGCAAAACTGAGTTCTCCGAAGAACCGATACTTTCCCCGAAGGTACTACCACGAGCTTCCTGCATTCCAAACGGCTGTGCGTAAAATTCGCGATCCGCCTGCTGCATGTTGTAACCCAGCGCGTTACCGCCAACCGTATCGTTGCCCTGCAATCCACCGGCCAATTTGCGAAGGGAAGTTGCCACGCGATCTTCCAGTCCGGGCTTGGCAGATAAAGGTACTCCACTGTCTACGGCGGAAGCGTATTCACGAATATCGGTGTCGTTGACAGTAACTTGTTGCGAACCCTGAAATGGATGAATAGAAAGTCTTGGATTGAGTTGTCCGCCCAACATCAACCCCTGACCGGCGGGGGCATACAATCCGGTCGGGATAGAACCCCCATTCAGGGATTGAAGAAATTCCTGATACCAAGTTGTGTTGGAAGGTTGTTCTCCGTCAGGTGTTCCATAAGGAGCAGTTGTTCCTCCCCAAGGAGAAACATAGCCAGCCGGATCTTCTGATGGATCACGGAAACTGTCCGTGGAAATACTCTCCAGGCGCGCATCACTACCGCTCGGAACGGAGGTGCGTCCAGAAGTTTTTAGAGCATCGCGCATTGAATAAATTAAATGAGTGCCAAACGATCCTTTGCTTGGATCGTAATTGTGAAAACTTTCCAACCCTGCTTGCGTTGTAACGCCAAAAACGTCGCCGACTTCCATACTACTGCGCGGATTATGTATTACACCCTGGGCCAACTCGCCCATGGTGCCGTAGTGAGAAGCCAGGATCAAATTCTCTGCTTCACCAATGGTTGACGCAGGACCAAAAACGGATAATTCCTTCCCCAAACTTGCCGGCATTGCCTGAGTAGCCGCATCATCCGGACGCGTGTTCCATGCAGACGCGATGAATTCCGCTGCCTTTTGCTGGAGCGGAAATGGAACATTGGTACTGTTGTCTTGCAATTCACGGATAAAACGTTTGAGGTGGTTCATTATTAAGTCGAGGGCAGTGAGACCGGAGGCGTAGCCTCACTGTCCTCTTCCTTCCTATGTCCCGGAGAGCCGGCGCGCCAGCTCATCCAGTCCATATTGTTCTGCATCTTGTAGGTCCTTGTTGTCGTGCAATGCCTCTTGTATCCACCGCACGATATAGCGGCGATAAAACAAGGGTTCTTCAGCAATTGTCGGAAAGACTGGCCGGTTACTATGAATGGACGCCAGAGTGATTTCGAGCAACAGGCTCAGAGCCACATCCTGTGTTCCATTCGCTACCGCTTCCTTGACGACCGTCTCCAGTTCATCGAGGCGATTATGAAGGTCCGCCTCGGCACTTAGTTTTTTGTTTGAACGGGTCCCCAAGTTGGAATGGCGCTGCCTACGGCAATCCACAACTCGTTCGTCAGTTCATTGGGCATATCGAGCAAAACTTTTTCAATCTGCTCGACCGTGGCGTTGGCTTCAAGGATCAACTTGCCATCACCGTCAACGATATTCGTTCCCCCAAAGGTCAATGCGATTTCGCGAATGGCCGTTTCGATGTTGGTGACACGCCTGCCGATACGGGTTCCATCAGAGAGCAGGAGCATCCGTTCCGTGGAGAGAAACTGGGCAAGGGCAAGTTCTTCCTTCGTGGTGACCGGCTTGATCTTCCAGAACCAATCAGGTTCCTTCTCCAGGCGATGTTCAACGGATTGCAAGATAGCGTAAGATCCAAAGTTCACAGTAACCTCCAAAAATCTTCCGGTCTCGTTTCCGAGGCCGGAAACTATTATGCGTAAGTAGACGTCGAATTTACTAATTTCATTGTGATCGGGGAATTGGCGCCAGAGGGATCTGCCAGGAACGTACCAACCACATTCATGATGACCTGCTTGCCGGTTTGGAAATTCATCGGGGAAGCAGTCCATGCTACGTTCGGCGTGACGCCTGCGCCAGTGGCAGCCTGACCATTTGCAAGGATCTCAAATGAGTTAGCAAGAGCTCCACCGGAAATGACCTTGGGGGCCGAACTGAATTTCAGGTCAATGGTGCCGTCTTTCAACATGGCAGCCAGCCAAGCTGAACCGGCGGCGGGATCGTAGGATATTTTGTTGTACAAGGTGGCGTCAGTGATCTTGACGGCCATCTGGATCATGTACGCCCGCTGAACAATATCGAGGTTCTGCGGTACATACGATCCAACGATCCACTGTTCATCCAGCGGGATCTGGGCTTGAGCCACGAACGAACCCGACAGAACGTTCAGGTTGGTGCCGGTAGGAAGGACGATACTTCCCAGGGGCGCCAGGAACTGCGGACCGCCGTCGATTTTGGTGGCAGCCGCCCACGTAGTCATCGCTACACTGGGAGTGGGCAATCCACCGATCAATCCATACGAACCGGTGACAAAACGTCCGCCACGCCACTGAAGGGCAAGGCTGGTGAAACGCATATCTTGATACGTCTCTCCCCATACTCCGCCCGGAGAAACACGGGCAGTGAAGTACGGAGCCAGGAAAGGATCAGTACCGATGGTAAACGTGTGCGTAAACGCCCCGGTATCAGCGCCGGTCGCGGCAACGCTCGAGACATTGCCAGTCATGGCTTTCATGACCCAACCCAATGTCGCTGGACGAGGGATAACTTGCAACTGCCCACCGGTGACCACACCGCCTTTGATCACGTCGCGCAGGATGGCGCCGCCTCCTACTTCCATGTCAAGAGGCACATTGACTGGCGCAACCGCCAGTCCACCCTGAGTAAAAAGCAGGTATTGAAAGTTCGCATCGGTGACGTTCGGAGTACCGAATGCGGCCTGCTGTGCAATACCAATAAAAGTTTTTTCTGATGCAACCATACTAAGCTCCTAACCGAGTAGTTAATAATGAGAAACGGATTTTGATGTGATAGTCGTATGCTGTCGGACCACCGGCTTGAAGCATTTCACCTTCAAACTCATCCGACAGGATGCCGCGTGAGGCGTATTCATCACTGTTTCCGATGCCGGAAACAGACATATTCAGTAATGCCTTTTCGGCACGTTCGCGTACCGTGGAGGCAATCGAACGCGCTTGATCCAAAGGTTCCTGACCATTCACCAACAAGCAGCGGATCTTGACCGAGAAGCGTCGGTAATGCGTAATGCTGTTACCGATTTCCACCTCATATATCTCGTCCGCCCAATCGCTTTTTAGGCCAGTCACTGCTCCACCGATGATGGTGTCAGGATCGTTCTCGTGGATCGTCGCCGAGATGCGCGCAATATCCGGAGTAGGATCGCCTTGCAGAGGTCCAATCTGAACGATGCCGGCAATTGCCGGATCAACCGGAACTGGATCACCATGATGCAACAACGCTATTGCTGCGGCCAATACCGCTTTCGGATTGTCGATCAAGGCTGCCTGGAGAGTGGACTGCACCTGCAACAGGATTAGATCGTGGATACCACTCATCGCAGTCCTTCAAAGTCTCTGGAACCGCGATACCTGCGGGGTCTCTCCAGGAAAACGGTCTTTCCAGAACGTTCCGCGATCTTCAAATGATATTCAGCCCAGTAGTCAGTAACTTCCGGACGAATGGGATTGTCGGTGCGTTCACCGGTTCCGAGTTTGAAACGATCCAGAGAGGATTGCTTGGAACGGTCGCTCTCCAGCATCTCTGCCTTTATGTAAATAACAACCAGTTCCAGGTCACGTGCGGAGACCGTAAGGTCGAAGTCCGTGTCATCGGCATCGTCCGGCATTCCATGAATGCCGTAATACGTAAGAAGCACCTGGATATTCGAGGTTCCATCCAGGGCAACAGCGCCGTTGGGATCGGCATCCAGATAAAGACAGACACCATCCACGTAATACTGCATTGGACGCTGCGGAGGGGTACGGCGGAAACCAGGGCGATCCCGTCTCAGGGAAAGAAATGTGTTCACGGGGCACTCGACCGTAATCTCTTGAATAAAGTCATCAGGAAGAACGAACTTCTTCGGATCGCTGACCAGTTTCGTCACTGGATCCTTGAATACCTCTAAAGTCATATGGTCGTAACGCAAGGGATAGTACATGGACACATCATTGACAGCCGAACGCATGGCACCATACAGACGCGAAGCGGTGTACTTCGCGCCTGTGGTGTCGCCCAAGTCCGTCTGTACTGCTGAGACAAGATCGCCCCAGTTCATATCATCACATCCTCAATCGGCTAGTTGGAAGTGCCGGAACTCTCCACCACTTCGTACATCTCGGGGCGGAAGAGCTGCATTTTGACGAAACCACGCCAGGCAATCCGGCGGATCATGCCCAAGTCGTCGATCACGGGCAGGATCACGGGATGGGGACGTTCACCAACGCCGTAAACGACGCCGGGGCCACCCATGAAGATACTCACGTGGATCGGAACGCCGGTGGTGACATAATCACCGATGGCGTGGGCCTTCATCAAAGGCTTGTTCAGGGAAATGGTCTTGCCGACACTGTCAACTGCGACAATGCGATAAGTTTCCTGCGTGCCATCGCTCTCAATCGGAGGCGTTCCACCGGCTCCCAAGAGCTGGCTGTGGAAGGTCACGTACGCGCCCACCGCAAAAGAGACATCGATTGCGGAAACCAGCGGGATCGTGCGGACTGAAGTGGCCTGACCGACGGTGTAAGCACCATCAACGGTCTGAGCTGCACCCTGACCAGGAACCGTCGCGGATGCGAGGGTGTTCTGGGCGGTCACTGCACCGTAGTTCAACATACGGCAGCGGTTGGTCTTGACGAAACGAACGCCACCCCAGGAACCAGCTTCCGAATTGAACTTGCGCTGGGTCGTGTATTTCGTGGTGTCGAGCCATTCGGAACCGGCAGCGGTACGAATATCATGAACCACGCGCGGAGTTGTCACGCACACAATCCATTTGCCGTCGCCATCGCCAGGAGCATTCACGCCGGGAACCTCGTTCTCTTCCAGGTGGACACGGGCAAGTTCTGCCATGTCGGGGTTGAAGATGTCAGTCTTTGCGAGAGCGCCGCGACTGGTTGCGGTACCCGCGTAGAGCTTGTGCGGGTGCGACATGAAGGCATTGCGGGCCAGGATGTCGATGTGTTCAACCATGTTGAAGCCGAGCTTGCCATCCACCAGACCGCGCAGATCGCCGTTATTCCAGTAGTTGACCAGTTCGTTGTAATCCGACAACTTGATTACGTTGCCATGGATTTCGAGGTTGATCGTGACCGACCGGCTGTCCAGATGGGCGCCGCCCAGCCAAATCACGTCCTCAGTGAACGGGTTCCAGTTTGAGGCGGGATCCAACACTTCCGTGTAGACCACCTGACCCGTATCGCGCGCCTTGAAGTCTTCCTTCATAACGGTAAAAGGAACCAGGATGGACTTCGTGCGCAAGTTTTCCAGCAACCGCGCTTCATAATAGGCACGCTGCCCAGCAGGAAGCGAACTCGCGGTCAATAAACCAGTATCGATATCGTTAGCCATTTTCTACTCCAATAAAATAAATAAGATGGAGAACGCTATTCCTTGATTGGCTTTTTCATACTCCAGTTGCCCCAAGCTTCAAAGGCAGCTTCACGTTCCGGCGTAGCGAACGGAAGACTTTCGATGAGTTTGGACCAACCCGCATCTGTCGTCGGGAGATTTCCAGCCGGCGACACAGTTTCGGTAGTCACCGTCGTTGTGCCTGCTGTCAATTCCTGCTCGCGGTTTTGTGCAATGGAGTTCGCAAAAGCTGCCATGCGCTCAATCGCTTCCCTCTGTTTCACGGGGTCCGCGAGAACAGGGATTTGATCTGCGATACCGAGGAGGTTGTAGTGCTTCAAGTCGCCGATCATTCTGATCTTTGCTTGTTCGGCCTTGAGAGTGGTGATCTCGGTCTTCAGGGCGTCGCGTTCAGTGGTTACGCCCGTCAATGCGCTGGCTGTCTCACCGACCTTGGCTGTCCATTCGGTTTCGGAAGATCTGGTGGTAGCCTGAAGCTCGCCAATGCGAGTGTTCGCGGCTGCAAGTAGCTCTTCGATGGCTTTCTTGGATAGCGTGAGTTGTTCGATCTTTTGAAGGGCGCCGGTCAAACGTGCTTCCGGTACATATCCTCCGGGTATCCCAGCAGGTGTCGCAACCTGGGATCCACCGATGGTCTGTTGCTGGTTTGCTTGCGCAGAACCATCAAGGGCTTGGGTGTCAAATCTTCAGTCATGATATTTGTCTCCTCAAAATGTTTCCGATGCCAGAAACTTTACTGGCTGTATTCTTTTCCGCGCCACTGGGCTACAACTTTTCCCAGATAACGGGTGAATAAGACCGGCTCAAAGAAAACGCCATGGTCTGTGACAGTGGATAAAACAATGCCTTGCTGCCAATTTGGAGACGGATCGTAGGCAGGATCCAGGCGGCAAAGACAGAAACCCTCAAGAGCCGCCACCACGCCATGGCGAGTGGCTGCATAATGCGTCCCGCCGCGATGTGTATGTCCTGTAACAATGTTGGCAGCATAAAATTCCTTTTGCAGTTCCGCAGCCGCGGAGTAGGCAGAGTGCTGACGTATCCTCGATCCATGTTTGACGATCAACTTGTGTGCCTCGCCAAACTCCACTTCATCCCGAACTCCAGGCTCGATGCCAAGTTCACTAAACTTCAAAAGATTTTCAAGCTTCAGTACCTCTAAATCATGGAGTTCGGGATGTTTCCAAAGGTACTTGCGCAAACGATCTTCGTGATTACCGAGAATGGCGTAGGTGCGTGCACGCGGCATGGCGTCTTTCCACTCACGCTGCCCGGCGATCCAACTATCAATCTCTCGCTGCAAACCACCGGCCTTCAGAACAATCGGGTCCTTGTCGAAATGAGACACCGAGTAAAAATCCAATCCATCCGATAAAGTCACTCGAACATCGGGATCGAAATCACGGGTAATCTGTAGAGCGACCGAACGGGCATTCTCGTCCTGAAACGGAAAGTGCTCGTCTGTTGGAAATGCGACCCTAAGATCCATTGGCCTCCGAAGGCGAAACAGGTTTTTCAGCCGCAGGTTGAGGAACGGACGCCGTCCGAATGGCCTTCATGGCCTTTTCAATCGGAGCCCAGTCTTTGATCATGTCCATCATCTTCACGATCTTTTCGACTTCCGCCATCCCATGCCCAAGTTTGGCTTCGGCGGTATCGAGACTGATTGCCGGGGGATTGGTGGAGAGTAGTTTCACGACCTCATCAACCAAAGCCACTTCGTCTCGAGGCATGACCTGGTTGAAGATGGGCAGTACGGCCCGGTTGATCAACTGGTCGGCCACGCCGGCAGGAACATCACTGAACTTCTTTTGAGCCAGAATGCGACCTGTAATCGTGAGTGCCTGCATTAGGCCGGTGTTCAGATAACTACGTGAACGACGGACGGCCTTGAGAAGAGGCCACATGCGGATTTCCAGAGTGACACCGGAACGCTGACCGCCGCCATCATCTTCACCGAATGCAATCGGAGGGGCGGAGGATGAAGTTCGTCCCCAGTCAAAGAGCCAGTCGATGTACTTGAACATCTCTTGAGGAACCGGAGTGTCGTTTTTCAACATACCCACTTCAGGTTTGTCGCCATTGGCGCCGCGGGTTCGCCCCAGGTCCCACAGAGCAGAAGGGTCCAGGGGGAAGTTCTTGGTGTCGAATGTGGAGGGCAGGTTTCTGCCCCAGTAAACGGGATGCGAGTGATAATTCAATGCCTCGCCGGTATCGGCGATACGCATGTTGAGTTCGTCTTGAACAGCATACAAGTCATCAACCAGCGCCTCGCCCCACCAGTCAATGGTACGAATACGGGGAACGTAAATGTAAGGGATCACTCCCCATGGATTGATGCCGCTATAGAGGTCGATCCGCTTGCCATCAACGGTCGTGGTGTATTCCTTGGCCGTCCAGTGCTCGCACTTGATCAGTACGGTGGTGTTGTCTTCCACTTCGATCCCGTACAGCGCACGTGCCTGCTCGGGAAGGATATTGGTTACCTGCCAGCACTCGATGATTTCATCGGGGTCACTGGGGTTGAAGATGGGGTAGAAACCATCCAACGGGATCTTGACCCAACGTACATGAGAACGTCGGTGTAAATCGGGAATAATACGAAGGACACCTGCACCTAAAAGGTTTCGGTCAAATTCCAGTTCCCAGAACATGGAAGCTGCATTACTGTCTTCCATCAGACGGGTAACGTATTCAATCGCCGCCTTCTCGATGTCCGTCATTTCTTTGGAGGTCTGGGATTTCCACAGCAAAACAGACCGAGCGTCGTCCCATTCCCCGAATGTAGCGTCTGTCATGGTCTGCACGATTGTTTTGATCAAGTTGATCCCCACCGGATAAAGCAGCGGGCCGCCGGCTTCGCCGACTTCCTGTTGAACCGGTTCCATGAAAATCTGCCCACTATAATAGCGAACAGCCTTCCAGCGCAGAAGGCGAAGACTATCCCAGGTGTTGCGAACAAAAGGACTGACATCCGCGAGGTCACCCAGTTCATTGGGGCGAAGCACTAAAGCAAAAGGATCCATCACTTCTCCGGAAAACAAAAAGGCTCCGGAATTTCCGGAGCCTTCCAAATGTTTGGTCAGACTACACTGCTTGTATTTTCAATTTTCTCGTGTATTTGATCCCCTGACTGGTCCCGTCAATCTCAATTACGGTTGGTTCACCATTGTGAACTGTGATCCTGGATATGAACGCAATTCCTTCGTTCCGAATGAGATGAATGAACCCGAGCTGCGTTTGACTAATTTCCTTGCGAATACTGGCGCCATCAGCCGCGATTTCAACGTTTTGAAGCTCACCAAACCCGATTTCATGTGCCACATTTAGGATGCAAGTCTCTGCAGGTGTCAGATGTAGGTATTGTAGCACAGATAGTACATTTGCGTCAAGTGTTTTACGATTGGAATTCAATTGTTTCAGTACGGTGTTATTCATCGTCAACGGTCCTCTCGGTCAATCGCTTATCTGTAGAATAAAACCCGGCACCTCTATAACTGACTTGAGGAGGTACGTAAACTTGTACCAACTTACCACCGCATTTTTTACCGCCATACGCCTTACTATGCCGCTTTGGGTGCGGCTGGGTCGTTTCGTGATCGACCTCGAACTCTACCCCACATTTCCGACATCGGAAACGGTATGTTCGCAAAGTTCCTCCGAACGTGCTTTAGATTTGTGGACACCGCGTCCATAATCGCATGCAAGGTATCCGCCAGGCACAATCCACAAAAGTACGAAAAGACATTTACACTCTGCACACTCCATACTCCACTGAGATGTTTCAGTGAAAACCAAATATCCCAAAACGGGATTTGGTAAACAGGGATCGTAACTCCGTGCCGCACAAAGAATAAAACCACATTGATCAGAAGGGAGACGGCTTGATAAATAAAATACACATACCCAAGTCGAATAGTCGTGCTGATGACCGGAAAGTGCGACTGAATGGACCGGTGGGGCATGATCTTGGCGTAAGGTTTCCAGATTGTCTGCCAAACATTAGCCAGGAAACCCCCACAGTACATCCGAATAACGTGGATCCCGATATATCCTTCATCCAGGTCAAGATCTGGACTGAGCAGGATATTCGACAAGGCTCCAAGAACGCCATACAGAACCAGATTGGCTGGTTGGCCTAGAGAGAGGAGAATGGGAATGGCAACCAGAGCGCCCCGGATCGTGGCTGCTGTATGCGTTTTGCCGTCAGGCATTATCGACGCACTCCACTTCGTATGGTTCTTGCCCGGCGATTTCGAGGAGGCGGGACAGTTCCTCGGGGTTTACCGTCGACCTCTGCATTGACGAAACGCTTCAGGTAGGCAATCATCGCCAGGGTCATTACCAGGTCTTGTTCTTCGTTCTTGTCATCCTCACGGTGATAACCGTCGAGCTGTTTATTCAATCCTTCGATACGGGGATGACGAAGTGTGTGGCCGGCCAGCGCCAACGCCAGGGAATTGATCAGGGTATCCTTCAATCCGCCGAAGTGAAGAGGGTCAATCGTCAAACCGAAGGCTTCAAACCCCAACTCATCCAGAGCCTTTTGTGTGCCGGTGACGTCCATACCCTTTGCTTCAGGGACATACTTTTCCATGGCGTACTTGAAGGAGTTCAAAAACGGGTTGTACGAACCTTTTCCGGGAACCCAGTGGAAATAAGCCAGCCTGGAAGGAACCTCCGTCACATCGTACACCATGACGCAGCCGGCATTACGCTTGGGGGGACTGTCCGTCCCCGGGTCTCCTGCCTGAATATAAACATGACCGGGTTTGACGGGATACTCCATCAGGATCGCCCCGACACGCGGCCATTCCTCCAGATTGTATCCAGCCCTTGGGCGGGTTCCCTCGAACAAAGCTTCCGTCATCTCGTCATTCATGCTCGGATCCATACATGCACGGATGTGGTTGTGCGGGAACGTGCTCATCCCATAGTCAGGGAATTCGGCATCCAACTCAATCTTGGCGTACTCAGCCGGGAACTCCGCTTCCATGAGCTCAATCTGTTCTTCTGTCAAGCGGGTATTGTCGCGTGTGCGCACACGCATGGAGAAATAATGCTTCAGTGTTTCCGCAGTGGCTCGTTCGTGTCCAGGAAGACCGATCTCGAAACGCGTTCGGAACCATTCCACCTGGGCTGGCGTACCAGTCACGTCCAGACGCGCCATGCGGGTGGTACCATCGGGACGGGTTCCACGCAAACGGCCACGCAGCACCCGAATAGCCTCACCATCCTCATCCAACTCGCCTTCATCGTAGTCAATCCGGTCGTATTCATGCCCGCGGATAAACTTCGCGCCCAATCCTGCGGTTCGGAACTCATAAAAGGAACCATTGAAGAATTGCAGGGTGGGATAAGGACGAAGGGTACGGTCAACAATAAGGCGCTTCAAGCGGGGATTGTTCTCGCTCCAAGCATCCACCATGTCATAAGCCAGCTCGGCTTGCTTGGCGGTTACGGACGCATTGAGTGCACGAAAGAAAGGAGTGGAGAGACAGTCGATAAGATTTGACGCCGAGACCCCCTGGGTTTTCCCTGAACCAATTCCGGCCAACCAGGTCGTATTCAGGATGGGAACATGGTGCCAAACGTATTGATATGACAACGGGTCCCAACCCATGAACCACTTGGTAGCCAGGTGAAAGCCGCCCTTCTCGCGAAGGGCGGCTTTCAGTATGATCTGGTCGTTAGTTGACAGCAACGACATCAGGTGTTTCCTCGATCTCCTGCGCAATTGCCTGGAGAGGATGAGCTGTGCGATATTCGCCGATTACCTTGGACGCGTACCCCTTGGAAACGTGTTCCTCGCGCGAGACCTGCGAAGGACCGGGGATAAACTCAGACGTAGAATTCTTGTCTAGGTAGGCGATGATCCTGGCTTCTACCTCACTAGGGCCGTTCGTTCGTTCGTTGTCAGAGCGAACGAACGAACGAACACTTCCCTTCTGCACACGGTACTTCCCTTGAGCGATGGCAGTTATCCCTTTGATGTCCACATGCAGGAATTTCTTCTCATCCGATGCTTCCCAGGCTTCCTTGAGATTAGTCTTCCATTCCTTCATGGCTTTGTCAAACTTTCTGACGCCGGAAAGGTAGATCATTTCAGCGCGCACGGCCATCACGCCAGCGATCTCGCCGGCAAAATAAGCCAGGATGGACGCGCCCACACCCAGGAACACCACTACCAACCAGTCCACAAATCCCTGGAACTCAATTGGAATGGTGGCGCTCCCGGTAATGCTCTGAGCCAAACCTGTCGTTACGGAAATAGCAAGGGCGATCCCTAGTCCGATCCACTCTTTTGTGGCATTGATCTTCAAGGTGCCGTTATCGATCAATTCTTGTCCGCTAGCGCGCGCCCGGGTAAATCCGATCACGGCAATAAATCCCTCAACGCCGATCATGGCCGACGCACCGTCCACCCAGCTTCCAATTCCCATCCCATTCCTACTTGCCAATTCAAAGAACTTGAACCCGGTTCTCATTGCAGCCTGGACGATGGCTGCAAGGCCAGTAATAATCGTCAAGGGGAATTCAAATCCCAGGTTCTTGATGGAAAAGGCGTTTGGAGCAATAGGCTCGGGATTGGTGAACTTATACCGCCTTTCAAATCTCTGAATGGCCTGCATTTCCTTCTCGTCAAGCTCTTGCAGGTCGACAATTCCGTCTTCATTCATTCGTGGGCCTCCAAAATCGGATATCCGTTCTGGTCATACAAATAACCGTGATAAACACCCAGGAGCCTTCTGAATTCATCGGGCTCGATCAATCTTGCCTCAGCGTATGTGTGGTGTTTCCGACACAGACTGATTATGTTCTCCAACACATCCGGTCCTCCTACTCCCACCGGTATGATGTGATGGCCGTCCAAACCTCCCAAACAACCGTCCTTGTGCCACAAACCGTATAAACAGTACCCGTCACGCGCCCGTGCTAGGACTGTGATGTTATGCAGTACGATACGTGCTGGCTTTGGGCAGGGAGGCATGTTGTAAAGTCAGTAACTCGCTTGCGGGATGCAGGTCTTTGACCGGTATCTCGTGACAGGGATAATCTCTCATGAGATTGATGTGCGCTTTCAAGATCTCTTGTTTGAGTGCGTACCCAATTACGATAGCCGAATGGTCTTTGATCGACACCGCGGTAAGAAGAATGATCTTTGCGCGTATGGGCTTCCAATAGGGCCACTGCAAGAACCGGTATTGAACAAATTTCGTTAGGACGGTCGCCTTGACATCGATGGTGTACTTATCAATCCTGATGTCCACCCCATGGTCGAAATGAGTGTGAAGGAATTCGTCCAGGTTGAGAAACCGACGGGCTGCCAGTTCCCCGGCAGCCCCGATCAGTTCAATATCCGTACCGTACTCAGAGACATGGTGCGAAGTTTTGTTATTCCTCAATCTCTGCGTTGCAGTGGCTACCAGGCCGGGCCAGGAGCCGTTGAGATCCATTACGCCTTGAGAGTGGATTGCGTGGCGGCAATAGGACTTGCCAGAAGGGTCGGAGCGAGATCGCCGAGATCAACTTTCATCAACTGGACAGCTTCCTCAACCAGGTTACTGATTTCATCCGATGTAATGACGATGCCGTATTTCGCGGCGAGTTGAATAATCTGCATCATAGCGGCTTCCTTTTTCTTGGTGCCATCCCAGGACTGGTAAGCAGGACTTTGCTCCAAGGCAGACACGACCGTGCCGGTCAATGACTTGAGGAAGTTCCAGTTATCTGCGCCAGCCTTGCCACTCAGATAAGTGTTCAACTTGTGCAGGTAGAACGATCCAATTCCGACAATGGTAGCGAGCAACAGCGGTAAGACTGCCTGGAGAAGGGTGGAGAGGGCCAATGAAACTTGAGTGTTCACAAAAACTCCTTTTTGATTTGCGTGAGTATGTAATCTAATTAAGTATTAAGTAATAAGTCCTTACTTAGACTTAATTAGATTAAACTCTCTGCTTCGTTTGCAATCGGATTGTAGCGTTATTGTTCCATCTTGTCAAGGGTCGTAATCCGATTGGAAATAAACTGTTCCATATGCTATAATGCACCACATGGAACACACTCTCTCCAGACAATAGAACAAGTGTTCTAAATCAATGTTTCTGCTGTCGGAAACTTAGGAGACCTATGACCACGCTCTGTATTCATGCGCTTGAGGCGCTCAATCACGGTTCTATCGAATTCAACCTGGTGGAGAATGACCACGCAGGACGTCCTATGGCCCACACTCCAAAGTCCGCTCTCGAGGCCCCATGGAAATTACCGTACATCACTTTCGACAAAGTGGAGATTGTGGCGGATTACCCCTATACGCTTCCTGGAACACTTGTAGACCAAATCTTCCTGCACGTGACCGATCATGCGGAAGTGTGTCTGCGCGTTCCTCTGGAGGCCATGGCGGCCCAACCATACGCCAATTTATACGACATCATCGACGGAATGCAGCGTCACGGGTTTGTGGCAATCGAAATGAACTGCGCCATCGAATTCTGGCATGGATTTCGGATCCAGTTCAAGAAGGGCGAAATAGGACAGAGTATTCCCGTACCCAGTGTATTTGTTCCTTCCAGGCAAGAGGACTGGAATAAAGTCCACCTGGTACAGCGATATTAAGCAAACAAGCCAGCATTTCGCTGGCTTGACTTTTTGACCCTCCCGATATTTTTGGGTCGACTTTTTGGATGATGCCATGTGAGGGGCTTTATTTATTGTTTTACGCAGTTCGGCAGTGAACCCCCCACCCATCGTGTTCGATTAGCGTGGCTCTGGAGCTTCGCCCTCAGCAGCTCTGGCCCCACGCCCCGCCCTACTGAGCAGTTTGCCCGCAATGACGAAGTGCCCGGTTGCCACGACCCGTAGTTATCTTTCACACAGACAATTAGATGCCTCCGGCGTTAGTTTTTTTGAACAGAGAATAAGAAAACTCTGTATCTCAACCCGATGGAGAATTGCAATGACTGAATATCGCATTACCGAAGCTAAAGAAAGTCTGGTTCCTGAGTATCACGTAGTTGATCTGGATACATCGTTTGAAGAAGCCGAGTTCATGGCTGAAGAATTGTCGCGTTCATCTGGTCATGAGTGCTATGTCGAAGGCTATTGCGTCGAGCATGGTTGGCATCGTCAGTGGGATGGCTACTGCGAAGACTGTGCATCCGAAGCTGGCGGCGGCTGCATTCAAGTAAGTCGCATCGAAAAGCAGGCTTTCGAGCAGGCTTTAGCAACATTCGGCATTGGAACTGAAGAAGCGTTGGCGATGGCTACTCAGAGAGATAGCGTGTATGCCATACCGAGCATCGTGGATCCTGCTGAAATCTGGTAACGCTCAATCTCCTGTACGAGACAGATGCCTAACGGCGTTTGTTTCGCTGAGTAGCAATACTCATACCTCACTCAGGAGATGATCCATGTTCAAAGCGTTGTTCACGCTCACGATTGTCGCAGTCGGTGCAGTTGCGATATTCATCGAATTCAGTCCGTTGATCCATGCAGTGTTTGCCGGACTAACACTTCCGTAAAGGAGATTGATATGTGTAAAGTCATTCACATGCGTGATCGTATGCAGGGGGACACTGCAACAGATGTGTACATTGGGCGTGCTGGGCATGGGGAAGATGGGTACTTTGGCAATCCACACCAAATTGGCTATTGCAATATCTGCAACAAGAACCACGACCGTGCTGATTGTATAGCAGCGTTCAAGGTTACGTTCTGGAAGCGCATCCATAGCGATCCTGAATATCTGCGTCGTGTACGTCAACTGGAGAATAAGCGGCTTGTGTGCTTCTGTAAGCCGCAAGCCTGTCATGGGGATGTAATCAAGGCGTGGCTGGATGCTGGTTGTCCGATGTGATTTGTAACGAGACAGATGCCTACCGGCGTTTGTTTCGTTGAGCTTAGGCTCGCATCCTAGTCCAGGAGTATTGCAATGAACTTCTTCTCGAAACCGTTTGTTGATACCGATCCCGTCTCTACGCAGGGAGAAGCATTTATCTTTGCCGGTGCGCTAGGCGAGTACGGTGATTACGTGGCAGAGATATTGTTGAACGCGCTACATGCGTGTATGAAGTACAGGCACAAGCGCGTCCTGCACATAGCGTATACGCCGCAAGGAAGTTTGACAATCGCCATGACCGAGAACACCGTCCCGTGCAAGGTTCCGACGTTGGAAACTCTGTCCATGACGATGTATACCGAAGCCGACCTGCGGAAAGTGTTCGAGTGGCTGCACGAAAAGAGCGGGATTTGCTACTCCGAAGGGTTTCGGGGAAATAATCCGTTCTAAATCTACGGAAAGGGAGAGAAGAAAGGACATATCCACGTCTCGGCTTCTCTCTCTAGGCAAGCTTGAAATTCACAAAATCTGGCTCGCATTCAACCTAAAGCAGGCTCAAGGAGAATTGCATGAATAAAGCTCTTCAATCCGGCATTGTAATCGTAGTTGATGGGGGTTGTCACAACAACCAAATCGCTTCTGAACGCAAAGCGTATGGTTCCATGTGCGTACTCGTCGACGGAGTAAAGCGTGAGTTTCATTATGGGGGATTGGATGGCGATCATGCCACCGCGCAAGCTTTTTTCAACTGGGGCAATGACACCAACAACCAAGCCGAACTCAAGTCCATGCTGGCTGTCTTTGGTTATATTCGAGAGCTTCGCGGTCGTTCGCAGCCGTGCCCTATCACGGTTGTATCCGACAGCCGGCTTGCGTGCGGATTTGCTGAAGGAACAATGAAGCCAAACAAGAAAAACGCCAATATGGTTGCGTTGGCTCCTGTTCTCAAGGCCGAACTCGAAAAGCTGAACGAAGCAGCCGTTGTAGCCGTTATCTGGGTGGACAACAAAGACATCAAAGAAATTCTTGGACACTAAAAGGAGTTGACATGATCCTCAGACCCATTCCATCCCGCAAGGTTGTCGTATTTAGCGAGAACCTCATCACCAAGAGACAATTCGCCGGCTCGCAAGGGAACAAGAGTACATCTGCCGGTCGAGCCGTTATCACCCGGTAAATATGCCGATTGACAGATAGAGGGATTGGAATAATAATAATCCATATGGAAACAAACTGACCTAGATGCCTTACGGCGTTTAGGTTATTGAGCCCTAAGAAGCTCGCATCCTAATATCAGGAGTACAAAATGATCCTTCACAATTCCGATAACAATATGGTTCTGACTGGCCGCGTTGGCAGCATTCACACCGGAACGACCCAAACCGGAAAATCGTACACCAACATTTCCGTCGCCATTGATCGTTCTTGGCCGAAGAAAGAAAACGGCGAGAACGTGATGCAGGACGGCAAGCAGGTCTTTGATCACAAGACGGCTTGGTTCAAGTTCACCTGCTGGGACTTCGCTTCCAATGTAGTCAAGAACGTCCAAGTGGGCGATGTCGTCAAGGCTTCGTTCCACGCTTCAGACGTTGAAGCCCACGTGTTCGCTGACAATGATGGCACCAGCAAGGCGTCCATCCAGGTCAGTCCCGCGAACATCGTCCTGGTCGAGAAGAGCACCAAGCGTGCCACTCCCGACGTTGGCGATAGCCAGCCGGCAGTTGACGACATCCCCGTTGAGCAACCAATGGCGGAAGTCGCAATCTAACAAAAGAAGATCCAAATACAAAGCCCTCGTGATGACCTCACGGGGGTTTTTCGTTTGACAAGGAGACGCAATGAAATCAACCAACCCGATGGCTGTAACTGGTACTTTGGTGGACGATGTGCATACTGGTGAAATCCCGATGTGCATCACTCAAGCTCAAACCTTCGTCAAGGGGACTGAAAATCCCTTGACTTACTTCGATGTAATTGCTCTTACGTTGACCGATCCGAGCATCACCAAAACTATTTGGGCTTCCGCAGCCAAGCGCATCTTGAACAAAGCTGTAATGCAGCTTGTCAATGTCACTAGCCTTGAGATGGGTGCATCGGCGGCGGCGCGCAAGGCTGGCAACACAAAAGCGACCAAGCCGGCTGACTTGTACCGCAAATACTCCGCTTCCTTACGCAAAGCCATGAATTTGGATGTCATGAATTCGTTCCTGGCTAAGGATACGCTCCGTGAGTTGTTTCTTGAGCAAACCTTATCCACAAACGATCTGGAAAACCCGGATTATATCGATCCGTACACCCGCAAGAAGGAAATGACCTTCGAGCAGCTTATTGCAGACATTCCTGAACAGCACGAGATTGCAAGCGCCGACGAAGGTTGGCTTGCTCTTCTGGAAGCCATCTTTACTCCGGACCGAAACGATGGAGACGGCTTTGACGGCGTAGCTCCTCTCATTCCTTCCCGCAACACCGAACTGGAGCATCAAGCTGCGTATCTCCAGGAACACGAAGGGTGGAGCGAAAAGAATGTTCAGGACTTCCTGAAAGCTAATGTCCAATTCATCGGCGGCGAAGATGAGTACGAGCCGGAAGAAGACCGCGGCTTTGTTCCTGCAACCTTACAGGACAGAGAGTTGAAGATTGACCGCTCTGAGTATTACGGAGCCATGAAGCTCGTTCAGGCGTTCAACAAGCGGCGCGGCGAGATTTTCGACCGTATGCGGCTGACCAACACCAAGAAACAGGATTGGTACACGGAATTTCGTCTCCTGCTCACCGTGAGTGACGAATACGCCGATCTTCTGAACGATATTGACCGCATCGAAGCGTTGGATATCACCACCGCAGCAGCCGTGGTTCTGCCTCTTGTGATCGTCGGTTCCGTGGATGACACAGAAAATGATGTGATTGCCGGGGACGGTTACGGGTTGATTGCGTCCGATCTTCGTCCTGGTCTCCGCCAGTATCTCGAAGCCTGGTGGGATGATTTACTCGAAGTGATCAACGATGCCAGCCCAAGCGGCGTGTTTCCGACGTCAGAAAGAGACATCGAGCAGTTTGACGAAATGACGCTCAAGCTGCTGACAGAAAAGATGCCGATCTACGACGATAACCCCATGCAAACTCAGTCATGGAACATGGCCTACCTGCAAGCACTGGAAAATGGGGCTACATTCCAGGAAGCTGACGAAAGTGCGTGGGCCGGCTGGCGCGTTGCAATGTCGCCTGAAGCAGCAACGGAATATAGCAAATCCTACACAGCGCATCACGACCGCAAACAGGCAATGCGCACGTTCTGGCGGGTTTGCCCATTGAGCGTACCTCGTCCTCAAGAGCACATCAAAGCCATTCAGGGGAACAAGATGGGTTTGGTACTGGTTGAAAATGAGCGCCGCATCGACTGGCGGATAGCCGCTATCAAGGCCAGGCAGCACGAATTGGCTTTGACCGAAGACATCAAGACCCGGCTCAAGACCGTTCTTGAGAATGTTCCGCAGGCTGCGGAATTCGTAGCTGCGTTGTAGGACAAAAGGAGTAGGTGCGCAAGCACTTACTCCTTTTTTTTTGAACCAAAGATAATTTGAGATGCCTGACGGCATTCTTTTTATTTAACGAACCAAGCCGATGCTGCTACGGGCGCTCCATACGGCAAAATCATCCCCACCACCCAGATGCCTCTCGGCGCCTTCATACGCAGAATTCAATAACACCGCTCCATTGACAGAACGGAACAATTGCGCTACATTTGGAAATGATACAACCATGCTTAAATTGGAAATTAAAGAAGCAACATTGTGCGAAGATTTAGGAAGAAGGATACTCACAATTGTGATTGTACTTGAGTATCAAGTCGATCCACGATCAGCATCCTACCGTCAATGCGACGCATTTTGCTCACAATTAAGTTCCCTCTCATCCGTTTGTCCGCGAATATTTCACTCCATTGGAATTCCGTTAGCCAGTTATGCTCCTGCACTCGAAGCAAGACAGATCGTCATTACTCAAAACGATCCAGATGATGTAACTCAATCCATAACTGTCATCATGTCGATGCTGCGCCAGAACTACAACCTGGCTCTCGAAATTACTGAAGACATGAACCTTACAGACTTCGCGAGAGACGCATTTGGCGCAACCAGCGATGACTGAAATCGGCATATCTTTCGAGGCCGTCATTGTCGAGCCAATGGAAAGGTTTCCTGTTGTAGGCGAAGTCATCAAATGCAAAATCCTGGACGAGACAGGTAGATTTCGAGTATGGAACGCCATACCGCAAAGGAACCCGCGTTTCATGGTTTCAGGAGAATTCACTGCAAACCTATTTGACCGCATTCGCGAGATGCAACCAAGATCGAAATTGCGTCCGCCATTGGATACTACGATTTGGGAAAAGCATTTCAAAACACTAGCCGGCACGCGCTGGCACTACTGGAGACCTAATGCTAAATCTTGATCTATGGATACTACTCGTTCAAATCGGGTTCAGGATCGATCCAGGGGTATTTCCCCTGCTCAACATTATGCTATTGAGCAAGGTGGATAGCGAGTTTGTCATCGCGGGTGCCACTATCTTTGGCGTTTTCCATGCTTATCTGGTGGTGAAACTATGACCCATCTTGTCAACGCAGATATCGTCAAGATGAATAGCGGTCTCATCTGCCACCAAGTCAATTGTCGCAAAGTTGCCGGGGCCGGCGTGGCGCTTCAAATTCGCCGAAAATACCCGGAATGGTACAAGGAATTCCAGGAACGCCCGGCAAAGCTTGGACAGATTGGCATCCACATTGTCGACGGCGACTTATCCATCCTGGATATGTACTCCCAGGATGGCTTCGGGCGGGATAAGCAATTCACTGACTACAACGCCTTGAGAGAATGCTTTCAGAAGGTACGTCATTATGCCGGAGGACGCACTGTATACATTCCATACCGCATTGGCTGCGGGCTGGGCGGCGGCAACTGGGAAGAAGTCTCGGCAATCATTGAGCAGGAAATACCGGAAGCATATCTGGTACGGAACACCAGATGACTGTCGTCTCTTGACATTCTGGAAAAGATGCGTTACAGTTGGTTTGTAAACGGCGAGCCTCTCGACTGTAGAGAAATGAACAGGACATCGGTTTTGTTCATCTCTCTGCTGGTGAGCAGCAGATTTCTTTTCTTCTCCTTTTGAGTATGGGTTGCCGCCTTCGCTTTGACATCGGGTTGGGCGAAGGCGGATCCACTGGACATTACATCGAAACTGATGTTTGTTGTACGACCTGTAGCAGAACGCGCGCAGCCACTTATTCTTGTTTTCTGAACCAGTCCTGTAGCCTAAACGATGCTGTGCGTGGACGTTGCCGGTGAGTACTCGCCGGGGTGCTGGGAGTAGCTCTCTCAGCACCAAATACGAAAATAAGCAGAGTTCTCAAAGTCGCTTTCTCTCAGAGACAAATCCTTTATGGTCGCGACACTCTGCTCTCGACGGGGCTGCTTCGGTAGCCCCGTCATACTTTCCGACATCAGAAAGGCATTATGAAGCTCATCAAATCACGCGATCAAGACAATTTCCAAACAATAATTACGTTGACGGTTGGCGACGGTGAGATGGAAAGATTGAAATTCTCTCCAGATGAACAAAGGGTAATTTCCGAGAACCTGGCGTCCGACAAAATCTCGGCCAATCTTCATGCCTTGAGAGTGATCGCCATGCGAGCGGAGAAAATGGCGAGGGCCCTGGCTCGATTATCGAAACTGAATTAAGTATGGGATTGTAGTTCAGCGGAAGAACGCCGGTGTATCACGCCGGAGCGAGTGGGCAAGGAGAAAAGTCAAACTCTTTGAGCTACACCAATCAGAACTTGACACTCTGATGCGCAGGTTCGAGCCCTGCCAATCCCCCAATGCGGAATGATCGCCGCCAAGTGACGCAGTCTTACGAGACTTGGTCCGGGTGCTGGGCGAGCCGCACATCCTTCAGACGTAAAACCCGTAGTCGGGAAGTGCCGAGCTGAAGGAGATCCACGGTAGGCGGTGGAGTAACGGGCCGCGAAGAACGGCTCCAGCCGGTAACTGGGTACTCGCTGCAATAGTGCGTACCCAGTTACTCACCTTATAGGAGAAATATGGCACCAGCTTATCAGTTGAAGAAAAATCTTGGGTTCGATTTATACAGTCAGGAACTTCCAATCGACCTGACCAAAGCCAATCCCCCGCCATTCTTTATGGTGACGAAAGCCAGTGAAGGAAAATGGACGGACAGCTCAGTCTCTCTCCTGGCGAAAATCAAAGCTGCGGGCATTTTCCGCGGCGCATATCATTTCTTTCATTTGAACGACATCACTCCCCAGGCTCAGAACTATCTCCAGCAAATGGTGAGCGTTGGCGAGTTGGTAAACGTGGTTTACGACGGAACCGGGGCGATCATCAAAGGCACGTGGCTGCCTGAGATGGAACCAATCCTGGACTTCGAGTACATCGTTCCAAAAAAGCCTTTTGGAATGTCCCAGTCGGTATTCGACAACACCTACCCCACTGGCGATACCGTGGCTTATCAAGTCAAGGTTTGGTTGAACATCGTGGAAGGCGTGACCGGCATGAAGCCCATGATCTACTCGTCGGCTGAAATTCTGACGGTTCTCAACAGCGCCCAAGGCAATCCGCCGGCATGGCTAAATGACTATCGTCACTGGGCTGCTGGGTATCTCAAGAGCATGTATGTTGATAATTATCCAGTCATCGTTCCCAAATACAACTTCCCTGGGACGACAAGCTCTGACATCTGGCAATACGCACAGGACGGAAGAAGTCAGGGATACTTCCTGAACGACATCAACAGCATGAGCGACGAATATCTCATAGTCCTTCAGGCGCGAGCCAATAAAGTTCCAGTGGCTCCTCCTGTGGTTCCTCCCGTGGTTCCTCCCGTGGTTCCTCCGGCAATTCCCGTGGTTGGAGTTCAGATCACGAGCGTGACCGTGAATTACACGACAACGATCAACGGAGTACCGCAAGCACAGTCAGTCATAAGGTAGAAACGGCGAGTGGGATCGAAAGAGACACGCGTGTCTCTGCCCCACACGTTACCCAGGTGTCACCTACCTGGTGGGCATACGTAGGCCCTCAAGTGGCGAGAAACTGCATGCAGCCGACAGAAGACGCTTTGGGAGCATTCCCAATTCGTTATCAAGGAACAGCGGCGAAGTCGCAAATAGTGAAGGCCACTGCTACCCGGATTTGAAACCGGGAGTGCATGAATAGTTGCCCACTGTTCTGAACAACGGATCAAAGAGTGACTTACGGCCTCTAATCTGTTGAGAGTTAGCAGCGGTCCATCTCAGTTCGAGACTGATACCAAAAGACACAGGGATACCTGTTGAGGTGATAACGCAGCCCGCTGATTACTTCCTCGTCCGTCACCTGGCACAGTGGTGAGACTTGCAGGCTCCTGCTATAGGCCAGTATTTCAACGGAAGAATGCCGAGCTCCAAACTCGGCGATCAGGGTTCAATTCCTTGTTGGCCTGCTATTTCATAATCAGATGGTTTCCGTCATCGGAAACAGGAGACAACATGCAAAGAATTCGTTACAACAAAGTAATGATTGACGAGCACTTCTTGATGATTGCCCCAGAACCCGTGCTTAACAACGGTACGAACCTTGAACGGGCAACAGGCGAGGCTTCCATCGCGATTACCATCGAAGCCCCAAAGGAAAAGCCGCACAAGGTCGCCCTGATGCAGGCCGCTCGCTTCCACGGTTTATGCGGCTACCAAAGAATTGCCACTCTTGAATATCCCGGTACCACGTTCATTGGATGCGGCCAAAACTGGAACGACGTCGCCATGAAACTGGGCTTGCCGCTGACCGAGGAAGATCCGATTGCGGTTCCAGATGACGTTCCGGAGTATGAAGGAGAAGCATGAGCACGGCGGTTTCTGTTATCGATTGTCTGCTTTCCTTGGACTGCTTTACGACTTGGCGTGTAACCCTGAGACCAGCAGAGGCGATGGAGTATTCTCGAAAGTCTTACTCTGTCGCATCTCCAGGTATGATCCAGGAAATCGACGATGCCGTTCCTGCTGTGCCCAATAAAGCGTATCATCATTACTATGAGGTGGGGCGAGAAAACAGCACGGTGCTTTACCTGCATGTTTATAAGAATAACTATCTGAACGCCGGCGTACCGGATTACGCAAAAATGGAAGTCGCACTAAAAAGAATTGCAGCGTCTTATCGCGCCGATGAATACGATGTGATCGTCAATGACAAACTGGAATTCTCGTTCCGTTTCTGGTGGGATTGACCATGAAAACCAAAACAAAAACAATCGTAGTTGCGGCTCTGATCTTGATAGCCCTGGGAATAGGGCTCATTTTCAGTGATCTAACATGGGAAGGCATTTTATGTTCGGTGGTTGCGGTTGCGATCATCTCCCGAATGTTGTTTATACCCAGGTCTCAAACGTTCAAGCACCAAGACGAAGACAAAGGCATGTATTACTATCTTTGTGGCGAAGCATTCATTGGGGAAATAGCTAATGCCGACACTCTGATTGTATATTGGGAAGGGCACCCCATTGTGTCCGCAACAACCGAGGAGCTTCGCCAGGAGATCGCGGATGCGAAAGATCCGGCGTATCCGCCGAGCTACCGACAACTGTGGAACGAAGCTCTGGGGTTGATGGAAGCCTTTCAGCGCGGCGAATTGGCATAACAAAATCACCATACTTATTCGTAAGTATGGTGATTTTTGTTTATTCAGCAGGTTCAGCGGGCTCGGCCACCAGATCGATCACTTCTGGTACTTTGCCTGGAGAGAGGAACTTTCCAAAGGCTTCCAGGTACTCGCTCGGAACATTGATGTTGACAAGTTGGAGATTACCTTCCACCTGAACTCCGTTGTTCTTGAAGAAAGCTGTCAGAGCCGCAGGATCATCGGATGCGTCGCTCTCAGTCAGCTTCGTCCACTCGAACAGTTTCTCAATAGCGCGCATGGCAACGCGGTCATCTCCCTGGGGATTACCTAAAATGGTTTTCAATCGCCGGTACGCCATGGGCAGCAGGTCCCCAAGGCTTGATGTGATGGCGGCGAGGCGCGGGTCGTGTCCAACTACTGATAAGGCGTTCTGATAGGTTGCGTTGAATTCAGTGGTCTGGCTCAGACGTTTGAGCGAAGCCAGGCTCATATCCAACGACTGGGCTATTTCCTTCCAGGTATGATCGTGCTGAAGATCAAGGAACATAGCGACAGCGGCTTCGATCTTTTGCTGCTGGGCCAAGTCGGCTCTTTCTGCAATCGTAAGATTGATGTGTCGTACAGCGGGGGTATCCATAAATTCCTTCCAGATGCCTTTCGGCACTGTTTCTATTGTAATTCAAAAAGGAACAATCGTCTACCATTTGCTTGACAATTGTTCCAGTCCCGCTTATACTGCGGACATTCCATGGAGGTACACAATGACTGATCAGTTTGATCCCACCCTCGGCGGCAGCGATGATACCGAGACCCCTTCCAACATCCCCATGCCGGAAGCCACCCCCGAAGAGGACTTGAACTTCCTCTCGGACAACAACATTGATCCGGCCACCTTGGTCAAGATCATGGTTCCCAGCGGCTCACCCAAGTACGTTCCTGTGCTCGAGCCCACTCCGCTCAATGAACTTATTGTGCGCGCCAACCTGACCTACAGCGGCAAGGTTGATTGCTACGTCGATGGCGCAGCGATTGACATGACCGCTCTCGTTTCAGGCGGGCAGACCGTGACGTTGATCGGCAACGTCAAGGGCGGATAGTCGTAGTTTCTGACGTCAGAAACCCAGGCAGCTAACGCCTGGGTTTTCGTTCTCATTGGAGGCTTTATGGCAATCAAAACTATTTCACGCGCCAGCGTGTCCGTAGAGTTCCTGGAGTATCTAAGGCAGGTCTACGAGACATTCATACACCAGGAAAAGCAGCACGCAGCAGAATACCCGTCTGGCGCTGCAAAGTATTTGAAAATGCGCGCCTCTGCTCATGCGCACATTTTGTCAGTATTGCGGGTGGGTCATTCGGACAATCGATCTGGACTTGAGTACGAAATGACGCGCCTGCGGGTCCTACCGTATCAGGAATTCACCACCACGATCCGTAAGGGGAAAAAGTATCTGGTGGGCGTCACCAAGCCCATTGTGATCGAAGGAGATGGGTGTGATCGCAAATATTACCTGGGGTCTTACGCGGTCTATTTGTCCCTGGATGCAATTGCGAATTGCTGTCCGGATGATTTCCAATTCATTCCACTCAAGCAGCCGTATTCCCATGCACGCCACCCACACCATAAGGTGGACTACGAAATGGACAGTACGGTTCACCCGCTGGATAAAGAACCCCGTACTTGCTGGGGCGGATTTGGAAATCCTGTTCGTTTGTTGTTGGACATCCCGGACATTCCGGAATTGTTCCGACTTCTGTATTTGTACCTGAGCAGGTACAACCCAAGCTCTCCGTTGGTGCACGGGGGGATCAAGAACTTGGATTTTGACACAAATGAAATCAAGGAGCCAGCATGAAAATCGTTGTAGATCCACTGGTTATGGTCAAGTTGGAGAATTACGTCAATCAAACTCATGGCAAGGAGTTTTCGGGTTTTGGGTTCGTTGAACTCGACCCGGGGCATCAAGCCTTTCACGTGTACGACGCGGTGGTTTTAGACGTAGGCTCCGAGGGGTTGACTGAAATTCCGTCCAGGAAAATTCTGGGCCTTATGCAGCGGCCCGACGCCAGGCAAATGAAGCTGTGGTTCCATCGCCATCCACTCGGCAGGGGCATTCCTGGTCCGGACAACTGGTCCAGCATCGACGACGATACCTGCCGGAACAAGCCATTTGGCGGTGTGCCGGATATGGTGAAGTGGTCGATTTCAATGGTACGCACTCCGTATGGCTGGGTGGGTCGTTACGATACCTACGGACCAAACGGCGCAACGGTGCATATCCCCGTGGAGCCCTGCTTCGCTCTCGAGGCCGCGTTGAATATCGAGAAGATTAAGGAAGAGAAGCCGCGCCGGGAACGCTTTCAATCAGAAGCGTTTGATGCTGAAAGCGATTGGCTGGAAGAAGACGAACTCTGGGACGGGCTTGAAGACGATGATGAAGAAGAAAACGTTGGTGGCCCCAAGTTCTTCGGTCACAGTCTGTTTGGAGGCGTGTAATGGATCACACCAGACACCAAAATATTTACAACATTCCCACCGGCTTTAGTGTAGCAATCATTGGCGCCGGCGGTATTGGAGCGATCACTGCTTTGACCCTGGCGAAGATGGGTGTACAGAACATGGTTCTGTTCGATGACGACATCGTGGGTGAAGAGAATATCGCCACTCAGCTCCACAAGGTTTCCGACGTAGGAAAGCTGAAAGTGGAAGCACTCGGCTTCGCTCTTCAGGAATACTCCGACGATATTAGCTTGATGGTCAGCCCGGAGCGCATTGGCCCGGACGCAACGCTGCGCGCCACGCTCGTGATTTCCGCAGTGGATAGCATCCTGGCTCGTCAGCAAATCTGGCTGGCGCTATGCAATTCCACGAGCCGCTGGTCCTATTATTTGGACGCAAGAATGGGTGCTTTGGAGTACCAGCATTTCCTGGTGCTGAATAACGTGGGATGTGCAGACAGCTACGGCCCCAGGCTTATGAGCACGCATGAGGAAGATATTCCGGACGTTCCCTGCACAGAGAAAGCGACTTTTTTTACGGCTGCCATAGCCGCTGGTCATATTGGTAATGCGGTTTGCAAGATCGTTCAGGGAGACGCAATCCCCCATCGGCTTGTTCACAACATTCCCAACAACTGGCTGCAAACATTTTCGCTGTAAGTAGTCCCAGGTGCCTCACGGCACTTGGGTCATTGGAGGCAGCTATGTTATCTATTCACGCAATCAACGAAAATACTTTGAAGGTAAAGATCGTGCAGCCGGGGTTTCAAGATAGCGTGTCTCGTTTCAAGACTGCCATTGCATCCAAAGATCGCGCGTACGACTGGGTTCGACAAGAATGGACCGTCATCAATGCCCAGAAATACGCCTACATCGACTGGGTTTTTGCGGCCACGGAGGACATTCGTCAGCCGTCAGCAGGCGAGATCAAGCTGACGCAAGGAGTGCTATGGTAACCCGTAAAGGCATACGGCACTCCCGTGTTCACGATGCCAGACAGCTCTACGATATGTTCGCAATACTAGGCATCCCCAGTAACAAGAAGGTGATCGTTTGTCCGATGCCCAATCACCCTCATCACAACAATACGCCGTCCTTCAGCATTTCTCTCAAGGATGGACATCAACGTTTTCATTGTTTTGGCGCTTGCGGAGCATCCGGGGACGTGATCGATTTGGTGGGTTATCTTCAAATATCGGGTTACGACAGTCAGAACGGGGAGCACGTCAAACGCGCCCTGACCCTTCTTACCAGTGGTTACAAGATGTCTCCGCCGGAGAAGGTTCGTAAATCTCCTCTGCTTCCAAATGATGCGTGGGAAGTATTTACTCCACCTGGAGACGAGGCGATAAAGTACGCCAAACTGCGCGGCTTGACCAAAAAGACCCTGGAAAACAACATGGTCGGTCAGTCAGAGATGTTTGGTAGAACCTGGATGACCATGCCAACCTTTCATTTCGGCAGGCTTCAGGGCATCAAGATGCGCAACATTCACTCCATCTCTCACCGTGATCGATACGGCGCATTGGAAGGCTCGATCAACGGCTTGTTTCACTTGAACGATATTTACTACAAAACCGATCCGATCCTGATCGTCAAAGGCGAGATCGCCGCGATGCTTCTAGAGCAGCACGGCTTCCTGGCTTGTGCGCCCACCGGTGGAGAAGCTTTGTCGTGTGAAGAATTGCTGCCGTTCATGATCTGGACGAGTAAAAGAATTCTTGTGGCAGACAACGATCCCGACCCAGACGTCCGTTACAAGATGGATCAGTACGCGGTCCGACGCGCAAAAGCGTTGCGAGCAGAACTCAAGCGTCCGCCCGAGGAATACAAGGATATTGATGATTGGATCTTGGGTGAACCCAAGAAGGCGTTGCTCGAAATTGAAGGATGGCTGAAATAGCGGAGCAGAGAAAGAAACTCCGCCTGCTTATTCAACAGGCGGAGCAAGGTGAACAAAGTACAAATCAAGGTCTTGCGCTTGTGCATGTCATCTCAAGCTCTCCAGCGGGGATACCCGCAGATGCTCGTTATGAACATCCGATCCTAGAAGATGAATATATCGCTGAGTGACCTTGATATCCGTGTGCCCCATGATAATGCGCAGTCCTTCTAGGGAACCGCCGTTTCTGAGGTACATGGTGGCGAAGGTATGACGCAGGGTATGCGGCCCATGCTTGCCGGTCGCACGGATGCTGCCCAGAAGTCTGGTGACCATGACGCGCATTGCTTCATACTTCATGCGGCTGCCATTCAACTCACCATGTTCGTCCAGGAAGACTGCGTCCTCACTGGAATGTAATGGCTTGCGGTACACAGAAATGTACTCGTACAGATCCCGGACCAGGATTGGGCCCAGGGGAACGCGGCGCACCTTGCGTCCCTTGCCCATGATGGTGGCCCAACCCTCGTCCATATCGATTTTGCCCATGGTCAATCCGGCCAACTCCTCCAGGCGAACACCGGTATCTAGAAAGAACTCGATGATTACTTTGTCCCGGAAGGTATGGCCGTTTTTCAAGACCGCGAATAAGCGCACGATTTCTTCTGGGCTGAGGGGGTCCGGAAGCTCGTTTGTAATTCTGGGCGCCTGGTAACCATCCAATATCAATGAAGAGAGCCACCCGTGTGTGTGTAGCCAGCGAACGAACGTTCTAATAACCGCATAGCGTTTTGCGATGGTGTGGGTGGATAGCAAGGAACCGGTCCTTGAACCCGAATGAGTTTTGAGAGAAATGATGTGATCCTGGACGTCGGTAATGGACAGGGTGGATACCTGCCGGTCAAGACCTATTTCCAGGCCCCATTCTTTCAGGCCGTCCATGTAAGCGCGCAGGGTTTTAGGGGCTTTGTTGGTCGCCTTTAGGTCTCGTTCGTAATTCTGAAGTGCCACTCTCAAGGTGATGTCGTTTGTAGTTTTCATGAGAACCTCTGTTTTGCAGTATAGCACGGATGTTCCTGAAACAAATGTTCAGTATGTGTTCCATTTGGAAACTGGAGGACGCATGAATATTGATGTTGAACTGGCGATCTGCTATTTGAACCATACTTGGCGGAAAGAACTTATCTCGTTTGAAGTCGACGATGAAGACCCCTGTGTTGAATGCGAAATTGCCGACCGAGCAGAAGACGAGTGGAGACGAAAGAACCCCACGAAAGATGTTTCCGCCATCGGAATGATAACGTTCGAGAAGGAACCCGAATGGTTGATCACTTGGGGGGAGTGCGGTGACGAAGATACTGTTTGTCCGAAATGCGGCAAGTGCACGCTGAAAACTCATGACCACTCTACTGAGTGCTCAACGTGTTTATGGCACGGGCACAATGCTATTCGCGCCAGAGCCGACGAAGATGCCGGCGTGGACATTACCCGGTGCAGCGAGTGTACTCCGCGGCCTAAGAACGGGGTGCTGCGGCTGGGCTGGGAACAATGGGTCAGAATGTTTCAGCCCATCAAGAACACCTTGAACCCGAACGCCCCATACGACGGCTTCATGTTTGAGACTTACGGTCCCGAGTACGAGGCAGTTGTGCGCGCGCAGGCGGACTTGGAATATCCCAATCGCGTCTGGACGTTGATTAGCGGAGAAGCCGACGAGATCACTGAAGGCTGGCATTACGTCAACCGCCTGGGCTATTTCATTACTTCAGAACCATACGACCCCGCGCTTCAATACCACGTGGACGAAACCACTGACGAAGACTTCGACGATCTGTCTGAGGATGAGTTGGAGGAGGAAGAAAATGAGACATAGTTTTGTTATTCCAAAGAAACCGGTTGAACTTAGCTGGGATCTGCCGAAAGAATTCGCCAAGGAAGACGCCGGCAAGTTCGTCGAGGAAGCCAGGCAAACCTTGGCGCGCCTTCACGCTACGGAAGTTTCCACAATCGTATGCGAGGATGGCAAGGATTATTTGAACCTCGATGTATGTGGCATCACTTTCCCTGGATATTTGTACGGAGCCACACTGGATAACGGTAAGCCGGCACTCAATGTGTATGAAGCAAGGCTGACCGAACGTGGTCGGCGTGCTGTGCAGGCTTACATGAGATTACTTATGACCTATGGAGCAGAAATTCAATGGGCTTTATTAGAGACTACCCAGACCGAATTACAGTCAGCTTAGGCATCCTGGACTTGTTGGCTGGACCAGTGATGCTGGACGCCAAGGACAGCAAGCGTATTCATGTTCTCAAGCGTCATTTGAGGGAAGTCGTGCTCAATATGCTTTGGTCGCGGCTGTGGCAAAAAATGCCCGAACTTGCAAAGGCCAAACTGTACAAGGGCACAACGTTGGTATTCAACAAGGAAACTTCTTCTCTCGAGGCCACCTGGCACAAGTTTCCGACGACGGAAGGTTCCCATGTCGGCGATGAAAAGAGTTCTTGAAGAAGTAGGTGGTTCTTTGTCGCGCGGTGCGGATTGGATTGCATTTGCGCATCTGGCAGCATTGGGGTTTCCGGTCGCAGACATTCCGGGTCAAATCCATGCCGTGAGATTGTTGCAGCAGCGCCGCCGGTATCCCTACATCCGAAGAGTTCGGTCGGATGAACGAAGAACTCGGAGACGCATTCGTTAAGTGTTGCAATTAATGTCCAAATGGATTACAATACTTCCAACGGAGACGCATGACCATATTCGATATTGCGAACAACCAACTGCAAGAAATAAGCGACACCCTGCAAAACATGCGGGGTGTCGTGGAGGAACGACAGCGTGAGTTCATGGAACTTCAGCGCAGCTTCGATTTATCCGGGATCGATCCGGAAGCTTTGGAATTATTCACTCATAAGCCTTACATACTGCGCCCGGCCCATGTACGCGGAAACGCAGATGTGTTTGAGCTGATTATTCCACGGTTCATAGACTTTCGTGCCGGCTGGCCGGTGCGCACCGAAGGCGAGTACGTGATCTATCAGGTTTCCCGTTTCATCGACCTGATCACGCCCTTGCCTGCCTGGTTGCGCGGGGAACTGGGGTACACGCCGCCTGCATTCGGTGCTCATCTGGACGGGGAGTGGTTGGTGGTTGATCACGGTAATCCCGAAGAGGCTTTTCAAGCATTGGGCGGAAGTCATTCTTTCGTTCAGCGCCGCGGAGAACGTTTGCATCTAACCGCTCGCAGTCGATTTGACGTTCTGCGAAACCTGGTCCGGATGGGCATTCTTCCGTACACACCGCAGGCCATCCACGCATCTCTTCTCCGGGCATCCAGTGGGAAGGTTATTCTTCGCCCTGAGCAGGAACGGGATTTCCAAACATTCCTCAAGTATTCGGCGGTATCCGTGTTTGCCACAGGTGGATCGGGAAAGACGTTCTTTGGTTTATATGCCATCGACGTATTCCCTTATCGCAAAATCGTGCTTGCTCCGCGCCGCTCCATTCTTGAACAATGGGAAGCCCGTATCCGAAGTTTCTGTCCACACGCTCTCTCCGAGATGGAATTCCATACCTACCAATCCCTGAAAAGCAAACCCTTGACAGGGGATTATTCCCTCGTAATTTACGATGAAATCCAGCACATGCCGGCGGATATGGGAATGCGTGCCTCTCAGATACGCTCCAGTGCACGTATTGGCTTATCTGCCACTCCCTGGCGTGAAGACGGCAAAGAAGACATCATACCCGCTCTGTGTGGCATTCCTGTAGGAATGGACTGGCCTTCTCAGCAACCGCCCGAAACAATCATCTGGTTGGTGGATGCCGAACTGGAGAAGCTCGATCTCGCCGAGCAGTTGGTCAAGACACCTACCCGGGCCAAGACCATGCTATTCGTGTATCGGTTGGTAATTGGAGAGAAACTCGCGAAGCGCCTAAAGGTGCCTTTCATCAGTGGGGGAACCTCTAAGCAATACAAAGCCATTCAGGACGCCAAAACTTTCGTGATCTCGAAAGTAGGGGACGCCGGCGTGTCTGTCGACGTCAGTCGGATCATTGAAGTGGACTGGCTGGGCGGAAGGGCCGAACTGGGTCAGCGCGGTTTGCGTGGACAACACGCCAGGGAGAAGGGCGAGTTCCACATCTTGATGACGAAGCGTGAGTACAAGGACAGTTCAAGAAGGTTGAGCGCACTTTATGCGCTGAACTTCGACGTGAAAGTACAAGGAGCCTGATGAGAATTCTTGTTGATGTAGACGGTGTATGCGCCAACACGCATGTTCCCTGGCTGGCAAGGTACAACCGTGACTGGAGCGACAACCTTACGGTAGACCAGATCACGGACTGGAATATTCATAAGTTCGTCAAGCTCGACTGTGGAACCAAAATCTACGACTATCTCAGTGACGAAAGTCTCTATAAAGATGCCCCAGAAATCATGGGAGCCTTGAGAGGGGTGCAGACCTTGCGCTCGATGGGTCACGAGATCGTTTTTTTGACTTCCGGTTTCTTCATGGCGAAAATAGTTTGGTTGCGGGAGCACGGTTTTTCCCTTGCCAAAGACTGGCATTTTGCGGAAGACATCGTTATTTGCCACAATAAACAACTGGTTCGTGGCGACTTCCTGATCGACGATTGCGTTGCCAATCTTACTGAGAAATTTGGATATGCTCCAAACATTCTGTTCGATCAACCCTGGAACAGGCGCAACCGTACGCTTCTAAGGGCGACGAATTGGGATCAAATCATCAGTACGATGACGCCATGGAAATCCCAGGATAGCTAACATTGTTTCCGACAACGGAAAGGACTTCATGAAACAGATCGCTGACAAAATCTTTGAGTTCGGGGAACATGACGAAAACACCATCGAACAGATCAAGATGGTCGCTGCGGACCCTCGTGTGCATCGAGCGATCCTGGCTGCCGACGGACACCTAGGATATTCCATGCCGATTGGCGGAGTGGCTGCATATCAAGGCGTAGTTTCGCCTTCCGGGGTTGGGTACGATATTGGCTGCGGAAATCTTGCAGTCAAAACCGATTTCCGCAGAGCCAATGTTGCTTATTGGGAAGACCTCGCGCACGAGATTTATAACTCGATTTCGTTTGGCATTGGGCGAACCAACAATGATGACCAGGCGGATCATCCAATGTTTATTGCGGATATCTGGAACAACCCTGTTCTTCAGGCTTTGAAACAAAAGGCTCAGGCTCAATTGGGCACGGTGGGTGCGGGCAACCATTTCGTGGACATCCTGGAGGATGAGGCCGGTTGGCTGTGGGTGGGTGTCCACTTCGGCTCACGCGGTCTAGGCCACGGAATTGCCACGCACTACATCAAAGCCGGTGGCGGGAAAGACGGCATCATGCAGGCGCCCACGATCTTGGACGCCAATTCGGAACTTGGCAAAGAGTACATTGCTGCCATGCAATTGGCTGGCGATTACGCAATGGCTGGGCGTAGCTGGGTGGTCATTAGAGTTCTGAGCATCATGGGCGCTCGATCCACGGAGCGCGTTCACAACCATCACAACTTTGCCTGGAGAGAAGTCCATGAAGGGCAGGAATTCTGGGTGGTGAGAAAAGGTGCTACGCCGGCATTCCCTGGTCAACAAGGATTTATCGGCGGGTCGATGGGCGACATCTCTGCAATCGTGGAAGGTGTGGATACTCCTACTTCCCGGGCTGCTTTGTTCTCGACGGTTCATGGCGCAGGACGTGTAATGTCGCGCACCCAGGCTGCTGGAAAGAAGAAGTGGGTTCAAGGAAAGATGATCCGTACTGGAGCAGGCGCGATCTCGCACCAGATGATGAACGATATTTTGCACGATCAGCACGTACTTTTGCTGGGTGGAGACACCGACGAAGCCCCGCAGGTCTACCGGCCGTTGGGCAGCGTTCTCAAGGCACAGGAAGACACCATCAAAGTACTTCACACGCTGAAGCCCATCGTTGTGTTGATGGCTCCCGGAGAAATCCAGGACCCGTACAAAGACTAGATGCCTTGCGGCGTCGGGTGAAGCATGGGTCTAATAATCGACGACATCAATGATACACAGAAAAAATGGTTGGCACATCTGGTTCAAAGCGCACGCAAAAGCTTGAATTCATTTGTGCCAGTCGAAATATTCGCCGTCTTTCGAGCCAGAAGTTGGGTGGAAGGCGATGCCGGCTCTTGTCGCTTGACGGGTTACGGTAACGGCGCAGCCATGAGGATCTTCGGGTCCGACATGGGGCAGGACCAGACTACAAGGAAGATCAAGCGAAAACATTCCGACAACGGAAAGTGAGGCGTTATGAGTTCAGGAACTGCACCAAACTGGGGATGGGTTCTCGAAGCCACGCACGAGAATTTTCTAAAGCTGCACGGAAGCTTCTCCAGTGAACAGTTGGGAAACTGGCTCACATCGGACGGACAGGAAGCAAGCGAGGATATGGTCGAGAAGCTTCGCCTTGAAGTCGAACAAGATCCAGAGACCTATCTGGAGTTGCTGGATTTCATTGCTGAACGTTCCGAAGAACCTGCCATCGCAATTTGTGCAAATGAGATTTGCAACTCGGTATGGCTATTTCGATATTCCGATGGCGATATATACGATCAACTGGATGATGGGAAGTATTACTTCAGTTTCAGTCACGAAGATTTGTTTGAGCCCTCGAATTTCGCCAAGGCGCTCGCGAACAGCGGCATCATGCCCGAAGAGAAGGGATGGACAAGTTATGGCTAGATGTCAGGTATGCCGATGCCATGTAAAAGACGACGATGTTCACAATCCTCATGATCTGGATTGTGAAAATCACGAGGGCTGCTCTTGCGATAACACGACCTGTCCTGACTGCTGCTGGGAGTGTGAACCGTTACAACACGAAGGTGGTGAAACCAGCGACTACAAGCTGGCCGGCAAGGAATGTTGGATAACCGTAGGCGACCTGTCCATTCACATCGCCTCGGACGAAGGTAGTGGTGTCAACGTAGAAGTGTACGAACTCAACAACGAAAACGCCGAGCCGATCACTTCTCTCTGGGCGCATCGTAATGGAAAGGACTGGGACGTTCCATGATAGAAAAACCTGCAATTTGGATCGGGACTTGGTACCCCAATGACGACAGTTTTGAACCGGCTCACATTGGCGTATTCGCTGTCCTTCCGCATGACACGGACGACATTCGGAAACTGAACTTGAATGGTTCGGTAGAAGGAGTTTTGGCAGCGTCCGATTTTGACCTCGAAGAATGCACTCCTGAAAAACTGGATAAATTTATTCAGCCCTGGTTGGAGTATGCAGTCAAGCACGAACTCCCATGGAACTACGACAGCGACATTTTGTACATGGCGGACGGCAAACTCGTTCTTTTTGAGGACGAATGAAAACCAAAACCGTCGAAACAGAAACCGAACTCAAGATCGGCGATCAAGTAATGATCACGCGCGATCAGACCTGGCCGGGGGTAGCGAAGATAAAGGATGGTCGGCAGCTAAAAGGGAAAGACAAGAAGTTAGCTGGTCTGGTGCCGATGGGTTCCATGGGAACGCTGAGAATGAAGGAAGGGGTGTGGATCATTGTCTTCAACCGCTTTCCCGCCGATCCGGAATGGCCGTGTGTCGTGGCTTTTTATCCGGCAAAACTTCCTGAGTGGGTGGTACGCGCTGGAACGGTGCAGCTTCAGTTTCCGACAACGGAAACCAAAACCCGCCAGGACGATTGGACGCTTTTGGCTCAAACCGCAAATATGTAAGGAGGCACTATGGAAGACTTGGATATATCAGTTACAGACTATTCGTGGATGGAAAACCGCAATGGACTACGAGACATTCGCAAGGTGGTTATTTCGTACACCAACACAGTGGTGCTCTTGAGCGGCATTGGCAAGTCTGGCAAACTCTTGCGCGGTGGAATTGGAGTTACCGTAAAAGATATGGATCTTATTGCTACCGAGTGGCTCAAATGCAGGAAGATCGCAAAAGCATTGGGGTCGCGATGAATGCTGCCGACTTCTCTCAGGGCTTGGCTGGGTTCGTCAACGGTACCAATACCTGGTATCGCCACTGGATAGATCGTCGGTTCTTTTACACAGACGGGATAAAGTTCCTTGCTGACAACGGTGCAGCATGGTTGCTCGACGCCATTTTTTCGCACATCAAAACCAATGCAATTGTGCAGAAAGAAGAGTTTCAGGTCTGGAGGCTCAAAGAAAACCCTGACAAGACCGCGACCCTGGTGGGTGATGATGGCGATGGCCGAATATTAGCCCAGCAAAGAATTCCGTACACCGACTTTCCGTTGCCGGAAATAAAGATCTACGTTGAAGTAGGATACGCCGACGCAGAAAGTGGCGGCTTCATCATGATGTTGCCTAGAGAGCGGTGATCATGTCGAGATATTCTTACAGATCAAATCCACTTGTGAGCGATGAAATAAATGCAATCCTTATGGCGCAACACGAACAAGGTCACTTCATGGAAACTGCATATTGCTTTGTTGGCACACAAACACAAAACCCAAAGTACGACCCGACTAAAACAAGGGACATTCGTATTGCGTACCGAAATCTTATGGATGCTGCGCTGAAAGAAAATGGATTTCCGGACGGCATCTGTCAGGTAGCCAGAGGCGTGAAATACAAGAACATGCTCAGAATTATTGCGGCGCTTATCACGCCGGAACAAATCCAAAAAGAGATCGACGAAAGGAATTCATGAAACTTACTCCGTACACCCAGCTCAACGAAAAGTCGAAAGCAGTGTTTGATGCTCTTTGGAAACAATTCAAGGAAGCGCGCGCCTTGCAGGCCAAAGTGGTCAGCAGTATTTCCGAAAAACTCGGAAACATTGATGAATACGAAGTCTCCGAAGTTTTCGCAGACTTCGGTGACGCCGATAAGGTCACCGCCGAAGAGGCTTACGAAGCTCTGGAGGATATCTTCCCTGATGGCAACTAAACAAGTCAGGGCATCGGATGCTCTTTTGCGAAGAGGTTTCGTGGAGCTTCTGCGTAAAGGGTATCTTCCGGAAGTGGAATACCGCGAGAGCGCATCGGCCACGAGTTGGGATGCCACCTGGTTCAACAGGTTCTATGACTGTTACCGTTCGCTGGCAAAAACCCAGCTTATTCTGAGAGGTTTCGCGGATGGACTTCATCAACATCCTTCCCCAACCTACAACGAAGCAGTCAGAAGGGTGGTGTCGCTCATCCAAACCGAAGACGTAGTGGAAAAGCAGCGCATAGAGGAAAGTCGTTTCAACGGAGGCAAACGTGAACCTGCAAGAATATATTGATACCAAGAAAGTGAAGAAGGTGCCGGCTGAGATCATCAAACGTTGGCAAGAACGCGTGATCGTAGGCAATCTCCAGAACATGCCGGGTAGGGCGGGGGCAACAAGTTACCTGGGGCTTTACGGCACGTCCATTGCCGCACCCAAATGCCTGGCTCTTGCTCAACAAGCCATGAATTGCGGCTACCCGGAAATGGCAGCCGGTTTCTATATGAAGGCAGCCAGTCTCGAGGGCGTGGTCTTGGAAGGCGGAATAGAAATTAAAGTTGGACCGCTGGTTGCTCAAGCAGTGGCCGAAGAATGCAGAATGATTGCGGAGTTTCCTACTGACATGCAGCCCGGGAAGTTTTCTCCCATGCAGCCGGTTGACGGATTGAAGACCCGCGAGTACTACATCAACAATTTGGGTTACTGGGGTCAGCCCAAGATCGACGGGAACAAGTTGATCGTTTTCGCGACGCCGAACGAAGTCTATTATCAGTCTCGCCAGATGAAACTGAACGGCGCGCCTTGCGCAGAGATCGATGCTGCCTTGAGAGAGGAAGCAGAAGGCTTTGGTCCATTCGTTCTCGAAGGTGAGCTTACTTATCTGGACTTGAAGGGTAAGGAACATCGCACTGGACCACAGGCGCTTACGGCTAATTCCGACGCCGGAAACTCTGCCCCGCCGCAGCAGATGTATTATGTGTTCTCCTGCTTGTGGCACACAGGAACCAATCTTCCTACGCAGAAGGAGCGTATTGAGCGGGGCAGGATCATTGCCCAGCGCATTGCAAAACCTTCTGGTTACAAGATCGCCTATCTTCCGACTGCGCGTACCACTGAAGAGAAAGCTCACCTTTGCGCAACCCAGAAGGAACTGGAGCACGAAGGGGAAGTTTGGTTCAGGGTTGGTCTGCCTTTGTACGCCGGCAAGCGCGCGGATGATGGGTATGTTCGTACCAAGTACCTGAACGAATTCGATGCGATGGTCACCGCGCTTACTACAACTACGGGGCAGGGACACGCTTTTGGTGCTATGACAATCACCAGTCTGGACGGGAAACCATTGGGTTCAGTCGGGACGGGTTTCACCATGGAAGACAAACGCGAGATCAAGCACCGCTTCTCTCAAGGCCCACTGAAGGTCAAGATCTGTTCACAGGGCTTCACCGAAGGTGGTTGCGCCTGGCATGCACGCTTCATTGAGATCATCAATGAATGACATCGCCGTTGTCGCAAAGGATCGGACTGCTTTCGACATCTGGGTAAAAACAAAAAAGGGTGAGGCTATACCTCACCCGGCGTACCTTCGTGTTCGGATCAAAGACAGAACGTACGTCTTTGTCCCGGCAAATAACTTTGGTCGCATTCGCTCAAACTATTTTGCCGCCATCCAAACTCTTGATAAAAGCCCTTCTCCAGCCTTCATCTCGATGCTGGAGACAAGAATTCGCAAGTAACTTGCGTCTCATAAGCGCATTGTATCACAAAGAGGCGTTACGAACCAATGAAGTGCTACAATGACAGGCATGCCTACTCAACCCACGCCAACGCCCTCTCTAAGTAAATCGCAAGTCGCAAAAATGACCCGCACGATGATCCTGCTTTTGATGGTGGTCTTTTGTGGAGGCGCTGCGCTTATAGCTTCGGGAATATTGTTTAGAGCCATATTCTTTGGTGGTAACTAAAAAGAGCGTCCTTGCGGACGCTCTTTTGTTAGAACTAGGATGGACCAGCCCGGGTATACCAAGCTCGCAGTGCTGTGGCGGAGAACAGTTCCTCCGGCCAAACCAGTAATGAAAGGTTCGCCATCAAAGCGGCGATGTCACTGCTCGTCAGTGCCATCGGGCCATCAGTAAACTGTGGTTCAGCGTGGCCTTGAAGAACAGAAAGGGCATTTCCGATGCCCGCGGCGGTAGGTACTCGTAAAGGAATTGTCATGCGTTATCTCCTAGGAATGGGTGTATCCGTGCGCAGTGGCCCAAGCAGCTAAGGCCGTTGTGCCGCCAGTCCCCGCAGCAATTGCCGTCATGTTGGCAACTGCCCAGGCGACGAGTTTCGCCACTCCGGGTGCACCAGTAAACACATCAGCGGGCAGCATTCCGGCAGCATCGGCGATAACATCTGCGGTGTCACCGGAAACGTACTTCGACAAAACGGTCGTCGGGAACACATCTCCAGGCGCAAGAGCGGAAGTGATGTTGGCAACCAGGCCGGGAATATCTGTGTCCTGAATGGCAGACGGGCCGTTCATCAGGGACGCCACGGAGCGTCCGGTGAGGGTTGCGATCAACGTTGCAATGGATAGTTTTGTTGGGGCCATTTGTACTCCTACTGGTAAGATGAATAATTATAGCACACTTGTTCTAATTAGCACCTTACGATCTTAATTCCCGTTTAGTCGTGTAGCCCACCTGCCAATAACGCAAACCGTTGGGGTTTTTATCGAGAGCTTGCGACCGCGACCCCGAAGGGAACAGCCAGGAAAAGCTGTCTAAAGCAAGTGAAGTGGCGAAGGGCGATGAAAGTGACAAACATCACTTTGAATGCATCGTAAAACGGTGTAAAGTAATATTATATTTTACGTTGAAGTTGATGCGGATTGTTATTAGCCATTCATCGCACCCGGGAGGGTTGCCATGTTCACAAAAAAACCAATTTCGATAATCTTCTCTGTTTTGCTAATAGCGGCGATATCGAGCGGCAACGCCTCAGCGCACTCGTTTAACTCTGCGCCCGGCTTAGTTGGATCGTCGCTGACCAATCAGAATTTCACCGCACCCGGCGTCACAACAGATTGTTCATTGGTGACAGAAATCCCGCAGAGCGAATGCGAAGCCTTGGTAGCGCTTTATAACAGCACGAACGGCGCAAGTTGGACAAACAATACAAACTGGCTGCAGACGAACACCCCCTGCTCGTGGTATGCGGTGAATTGTGTTAGTGGGTATGTAGGTGAGCTTCTTCTCGGATTCGACCAACTTAGCGGCAGCATTCCATCTCAACTGGGCAACCTGACCCAACTAACAAACCTTAGCCTCCATTACAACCAACTGAGTGGCAGCATCCCGGCTGAATTGGGCAACCTGACCCAACTAACAAACCTTAGCCTCGGTGGTAACCAACTGAGTGGCAGCATCCCGCCTGAACTGGGCAACCTGACCCAACTAACAAACCTTAACCTCGGTTTTAACCAACTGAGTGGCAGCATCCCGGCTGAATTGGGCAACCTGACCCTACTAACAAAACTTAGCCTCGGTGACAACCAACTGAGTGGCAGCATCCCGCCTCAACTGGGCAACCTGAGCCAATTGGAGTACTTTTTCCTTGATAGCAACCAACTGAGTGGCAACATTCCGCCCGAACTGGGCAACCTGACCAATCTAGGTACCCTTTGGCTCCAAAGTAACCAACTGAGTGGCAACATCCCGCCCGAACTGGGCAACATGCGGAACCTTTCTTACCTTGTCCTTTTTAACAACCAACTGAGCGGAAGCGTCCCTTCTGAACTAGGCAACCTGACCCAACTAATACAACTTGGACTCTCTTCTAATCAACTGAGCGGCAGCTTGCCTGTTTCTTTTGAAAACCTAACCTACTTACAATACTTTGAGTTCGCCGACACCAATCTGTGCGAACCAAGCGATGCGCCTTTTCAGTCTTGGCTGAACAGTATTCCCAGTATGCAGGGAACCCATGTTTGTACCGTTACCATCTCCGGCAGTTTGGGCGCGGGTGGCGCAAATGCCACTCTCACCTATACCGGTGGTTCGACCTCTGCCAATAGCAGCGGCCACTATATAATTACCGTGCCCTATGGGTGGTCCGGTATTATCACGCCTTCGCTGACGGGCACTACTTTCTCACCTGTTGACTATGATTACAGCACAACCCCTGTCACCGCCGACTTAACCGGACAGAACTTCACGGCGACGCTGAACACTTACACTATTTCAGGCAGTTTGGGTGCAGGCGGCGCAAATGCCACTCTCGCCTATACCGGTGGCTCGACCTCTGCCAATAGCAGCGGCCACTATACAATTACCGTACCCTATAACTGGTCTGGTGCCGTTAAGCCATCTAAGGCCCGCTTCGTCTTTACACCAGCCAGCCGCACCTATAGCAAGGTGGCGGCAAATCAAATCAACCAAGACTATGCTGCAACGAACTGTGCCTCGGTGCCCCAACTTTGTCCTCTTCTCATTTCTGGTAGCGCCGGAGATGCAGGCGTGGTGCTGCATTTCTACATCAATGGCTTAGCCAAAACCGTTACCTCTGCCAGCAATGGCCGCTACGCGATTACGGTTCCCTATGACTGGTCTGGCACAGTCACTCCGAATAAATCCGGTATAACATTCAATCCTTTGTGCCGTACCTACTCCAGCATCCTCACCACCGATCAACTCAACCAGAACTATGTAGACATCGTCAGTTTCATATCCAGCGCTTCCTATGACGGTTGGATCCTCGAATCCGCCAAAGGCACTAGCAAGGGTGGCTCGCTGAACTCGACCGCCACTACGTATAAACTCGGTGATGACAATCTCAATCGCCAGTACCGCGCCATCCTATCCTTCAACACGGTTTCACTACCCGATACGGTTGTCATCCAGTCCGCTGTACTCAAGATCAAGCCAAGCGGCTCACCGGTTGGAACCAATCCGTTTTCCATCCTAAGCACCTTGTACGCTGATATCCGCACAGGTTACTTCGGCATAAGTCCGGCCTTGGAGTTGGCGGATTTCAATGCTACGGCTACAGCGAACGAGATCGGCAGTTTTGGAGCAACGCCTGTCAGCGGTTGGTACAGTGCAACCTTGAATGTGACTGGAAGAAACGACGTCAACAAAACCAACCTGACGCAACTGCGCCTGTACTTCGCACTGCCGACCAACAATAACAACAAAGCAGACTATATGCTGTTCTTCAGCGGAAATGCGACTGCGGGAAGTCAGCCGCAATTGATCATCACGTATTCTCTACCATAAGAATATTTGGAGAAAGAAACACCGCATAGATGTAAATAAAGGACTTCCGAAAGTGGGTCGGAATCAACACGTCAGATTCCTTATTCTATCGAAATACTATTTTCAAATCTAGAAAGTACTACCTAAACCAAGAACAAATGGAGTTATTTACAGATCGCTAACGAAAGCGCGTTACCGGCGCCGAGCGAAGCCGCCGCAAATTGCTTTGAAATTATGCAGCTTTTCTGCGGCGTGATTTTTTGCCGCCAGTTGGAGCATCCGGTGCACGCGCAGGTTGGGCGGCTTTTTCTAATAAGTTAATTATTTCTTCTTTTTCAAATCTTTTACTATTTTCAAATTCTTCTTTTATACCTTTTAACTCAATCCTAATATCATTAAGTTGATTAAGTAAATCTTTTGGTTGAATTATTTGATGCGTTTTATACCAATCATTATTTTGATAATTAAGAAATAATTCTCTTTTCTCAGAATGTCCTTTTTCAAAAATGTTTGACCAAGATAATACAATAATTATTTTTTCAATATTTTCTGAATTTTGGTTATTTTTAGGAATATTACTTGTAATATTAATTGGGAGAAAGAAATCTTCATATCCATTAGATATCATTGCAGGATAATTCCAAATTTGAGTGTCACCCCGATCCGCTTTATTAGTTATTTCTGCTTTCATATTTATCGCAGGCCCAAATCCAACATTTTGTATCCTTAGCTTACACTCCTTTGCACCAATCGCTATTATTGTAGTAAGTATTACCGGTTCCATTTCTTGTTCACGAGCTTTTCGCATTTCAACAACCATTCTTCTTGTAAATAATACATATGCCATTGTAACAATGACAAGTATAAGAGTGGAATATTGATTTACCATGCATAGATAATCTTGAGAGTTACATTGATATATCATAATCAAATAACCTTTCTAATTATCAGATTGTTGAGAACTATTGCCGCCCAACTAGGTGTTTATCCGGCATTTGGCGGCTTAATTACTTATAGACGGTCAAAGATTAATATGTATTATAGCTACATTCCGCTATAATCGGCATAGACAATCTTTGGGAAAAAATACAAAAAAAACGAAGAGAATCCGCCCTTTTTTAGGCGTACTGGCCGCCGGTGGCGGTGGTGCCGTACATTTGACGCACAGAGGGGTAAAATGGGGGTATGGGTACAAAGTTTGGATGGAAGAACCTCAGAAAGGCACTTATGATGGTCATGGGTGTCCTTTGGTGGGCCATTCCACAAGCCATTGGCTTAACTAGTAATCCTCCTACTTTAGGAACATGGAAAACTGTAGGTACTTCTCTTGCTGTTATATTTGTTTTGATTGGTGTGTTATGGCACTTCATGGACTTACAATCCGCCTTAGATGAAATCCACAACATTCAACCAAATGTAGTTGCTGAACATGTTTGCAAGGGATATATGCCAACTACATTGATTGGATTTGAGTGGTTAGAACTAAATGGTATGGCATCTGGTACGACGGGGTTAACTACAGATCCAATAACAAGGATTATAAATCCTGACATTAGATATAGAAGTCAGGGGACGAGATTTGAGGTGTATTATGTGGAATTTAGAAATAAGGTATTGAATGGAAAAGGCACTAGGGACGCAGAGGATATACATGCGAGATTAATATTTACTAACGGGAAAACCATATTACATGAAAAATCGCGCTGGGTAGGTAAACCAACCCCCGATTTGCATCAAGAAGAAATTATTATCAAGGCTAATGGAAAAGCTGAAGGTTTATATCTTGTTATTAGAGAGCTAGGAAGTAGAGTTTTCTATATTTTCAGTGATGATAGTTATACTCAGAATATTTTTGAGCCACTAAAAGGCAATTTGAAATTAGTTGGGGACAACTATCTTATCAAAATTGAATTGCAAGACAAACATGGATGGCATAAGGATTATTCAGTGCAGTTGACAATTGAAAATGGAGAACCTATTTTTGAAGTGATGTCCACATGAAAATTAAACCCAGCGATTAGGTTTGGCTTTATGTGAAGGAGATAACTATGCAGAAATGGGAATACCTTCGGTTAAGTGCAACTAGAGACGAGAAATCAGATTTCAAGTGGAGTATTAATATGGGCGGAACACATAGGTCTTATAGCGAAATTGCTCATGTACTAAATGAGTTAGGCGCGGAAGGGTGGGAACTCGTTGGGGTTTCAACTTTTATCGGATCAACTCATCCCGAAGGCCGCTTCTATTCTCTAACCCTTACATACGAAGAAGCTTTATACTTTAAACGGCAAATTTCAAATTAGGGACGCCAAAGTAATTTTCATGTAAATTGGCTGTCCATCATTTGCTCTATGGTTTAGGTTTGTTATCATTGTTATTCCCTTTGTTGATTGGATTGTCCGCCGATGGCGGAATGCCGGCCATGTACACAGGAAAGTAGTTGGTTCCGCCGCCATAGGTTTGAATGACGCCGCTCAAGGCGTCAGAAGCTGCTCGCCGAGGAATAGGATCTCGAACCTAGCGAGCATTCCCGTCCGTTTTTGAGACGAAGCGTTCATGCGTCCTTACATGAGCTTACTCTTGTGTTCATGCGTTTGGTTTATTGGGCTTGCGAAGTAGATCATTCCCAAAAACATCTCCTGCCCGGAGAGAGCCAGTAAAAATAAGACATCCCTACATATAGTAGGGATGTCTTATTTCATACTTGTTTTGACTACATATACGGGCTTGGAAAAGGAACCCACGACCTTCTCCTTGGCAAGGAGACGTACTACCGCTGTACTACGCCCGCAGTTCGGTCCTATTTCTGACCGGGAGTGCCGAGACACAGAATTGAACTGTGGACACCGCGATTTTCAGTCGCGTGCTCTACCAACTGAGCTATCTCGGCCAGATATTCTGTTGTTAAGCGTCCGTGATTTTACTAGACGAACAAGGTATTGTCAAGCAAAGTATGCTCATATCATTGCGAATACTATGAGTTTGTCAAGGGTTTTTGAAAAGCCAAAGGCTGAACGGAGTGATAGTTTTCTACAAAAGCAGTTTTAGATTGCAGGACGGCGCACATAATGCGGATCAGTTTATT
>Ga0182027_10000236_pt1 | contig 93674 bp, 70 predicted proteins | sample 712E1DmetaG_FD_121300 | JGI IMG/M metagenome (GOLD analysis project Ga0182027, IMG submission 121300) | Permafrost microbial communities from Stordalen Mire, Sweden - 712E1D metaG (Illumina Assembly) | ecosystem: Environmental > Terrestrial > Soil > Wetlands > Permafrost | place: Sweden... | reverse complement strand
GCCCCCGCGGCTGATGATCCGGCGGCCCAGCCCCCAGTTCTCGGTGCCGCCGCCAGCGACATAGCGCGACCCCACGGCCATGTCCGCCCCCTCGTCCAACGCCTGCAGAAGCCGCGGCACATCGGCGGGATTGTGTGAGAAATCCGCGTCCATCTGCACGACGCGGTCCCAGCCTTCGGCCAGCGCTGCAGTAAAGGCATCGATGTATGCGGCGCCCAAGCCGGCCTTGTGCGTCCTGTGCAACACGCGCACCTGGTGGTCGCGTACTGCTATCTGGTCGGCCAAAGCGCCGGTCCCGTCCGGCGAGTTGTCGTCAACTATCTCAATGGTCGCATCCGGCACAGCAGCTCGCACGGCGGCCACAATGGGTTCGACACATTCGCGCTCGTTGTAGGTTGGAATGATGATGAGTGTTCTTGGCAAGACGGGCTCTCGACGGTAAAGAAGACTCTAGCTAGGTGTTGGGTGCACGGCCGGCGAGCGCAGCGCGCACGTCGGCCTCGTCAGAACGTACCATCATTTCGATGAGTTCGCGGAAGCGCACACGCGGTTTCCAGCCCAGCTTGACGACCGCCTTGCTGGCGTCACCGCACAGGTGGTCCACTTCGGTCGGACGCAGGTAGCGCGGGTCGGTCTCGACGTGTTTCTTCCAGTCCAGGCCCAGCGTGCCGAAGGCAACGTCCAGAACTTCACGCACCGAGTGTGATTCACCGGTCGCGATGACATAGTCGTCAGGCTGGGCTTGCTGCAACATCAGCCACATGGCCTCGACGTAGTCGCCGGCAAATCCCCAGTCGCGTTGGGCGTCGAGGTTGCCCAAGAACAGTTTCTTGTCGAGCCCATGGAGGATGCGGGCTGCCGAGCGCGTGATCTTGCGCGTGACGAAAGGTATGCCGCGCCTGGGAGACTCGTGGTTGAACAGGATTCCGCAGCAGATGAAGAGCCCGTAGGCCTCGCGGTAGTTCTGGCACAACTGGTGGGCAAAGACCTTGGCGCAAGCATAGGGGCTGCGCGGCCGGAACACGGTGTCTTCTTTCTGCGGCGGCGGCGACGCTCCGAACATCTCGCTGGAAGAAGCCTGATACAGGCGGCAGCGCGACCCACTTTCGCGCACCGCCTCGAGCAGGCGCAAAGTCCCCATCGCCACCGTGTTGGCGGTGTAGTCCGGCACATCGAAGCTGACCCGTACGTGGCTCTGGGCGCCCAGGTTGTAGATCTCTGTCGGCTGGGTGGCCTGGATGATCCCGTTGATCGAGCTGGCGTCGTCGAGATCCCCAAAGACCAGGCGGAGGCGGTAGTCGGTGCTGTGCGGATCCTGATAGATGGGATCGAGGCGCTCAGTGTTGAACGAGCTCGAACGCCGGATGATACCGACAACCTCGTAGCCCTTGAGCAGCAGAAGCTCCGCCAAATATGAGCCGTCCTGACCGGTGATTCCGGTGATAAGTGCGCGCTTCATGGCGCCCCTTTCTCTTTGAAAGAATTCATTGAGGTTTTATACTGCAACATCGCGAAACAACGCCAGTTTATGCCATCTACTGTCCGTGACTGGATGACCTGCCAGGCCTTGCCCCTACGTCAACGGCGTGGACAGTCAGGGCTTCACGCAGCGAGCGCTTGCCGGCCACGACCTCGCCTGCCAGGTCGGTCAGCTCGGCCAGTGCCCGGGTGGCATCTTTGGGCTTGCTCGACACGCCACCAGGCTTGACGGTCGCTCCGAATGTCGTGACCACGAAGATGCGGACGGCTTCGGCGCGCTCCGCGGGAAAGGCGAGGCCATAGAGATCGACCAAGTCGATCACGTCGCGGGGCGGATGGCCGCGCAGCACCGCGGTGGCCCAAGTGCCGAGGAGCTTGGCCTGGAAGTTCCTGAAGGACCCTAGTATGGCAGCCGGACTCACACCGGGGAACAGGCGGCCCGCGGCAAAGGGCTGGTAGAAGGCATCGGGCGCGGCTCGGCCAGCCAGGGAATGCGACTGGGCCATGCGGTAGATAACCGTGGCCGCTACACCCGGATCTTCGACCAGCTCATGCGCGTCGCGCAGGCTCACGCCGTCCTGTCTCAGGACATATCGGTTCTCGCGCACGTTGGCGAAGATCTCACGTTGCGCGGTTGAGCCCTCGTCGAGCTGGATCACGCCAGCCGGGCCGGTGCCCACCCGCCACTCGCGCGCGATCACTTCCATGGCGATGCGGTAACCTTCGACAAGAGCTGGCGGAGGCGGGGCCGCGTCGGCGAGCACCCCAGCTGTGCCGACGAAATGCGCGACATAGGTAGCCAAGCGTCCGGCCAGGGTTTGTGCCAGCGCCTTGTCGGCGGAGGGATCGGCAGGCAGGCCAATCCACGGCAGGTATGGGCGTTCCTGCATGCCGCCGAAGGTCCTGGGCAAGGCCAGTCCGCGCCCGTAGGGCTTGGGTTCGAGTCCCAGGACCAGACAGGTCGGCTCCGCGGCGTTGCGGCGAGCGGCTGCCGTGAAAGGTTGGCCGTCGGCACTGGCCTCGCGAACGAACTGCTTGGCCAAGTAGGATGTGCGCACCATCTCGAATGGGAAGCTCGACTCAAGCAGCCCGGGGAGTGGTTGCACCGCCTGGTCTTTGATGCTGAGACGATGCACGATAGGTAGTGCGCCATCCGACTTTCCCGCGACCGGCGCGAACAAGATGTACGAATCGGCGGGCCCGAGCGGCTTGTCGGGATCCGAGCGACAGCCGCCCGTGGCCACGACGGCGAGGCAGGCGGCGAGTCGGAAGGATGGGCGCAACATGACGGCCTACTCTATCATTCTCTGACGCGATCGCGCTGCGTCGCTCAACGGCTGATTGATTTGTCGAACAAACCCAACGAAGATCGAGACTGAAGATCCTCGCGATGCTCGTACTCCGTGCTCGCCTCTGCCCGGCCCTGCTGACCGCCCTTTTGCTCGGGGCGTTGGCACCTGCCCGGCCCGCGCTGGCCCAAGGCGCGGTTGTGCTGCCTGACCTGAGTGCCCCGCCGGAACTCAGCGTAGAGGCCGCTGCAGTGTCCCTTCTCCTGCGCTCGTATTTGAAACCTGGTGAACGCCATTTAGTGCCAAGGCACGAGCTGGCCCTTGCCATCGAGGCGTTCACCGGCCGAGCCCCGCGCGGCAGCTTGACCGTGTCCAACGATCTGGCACCTCGGCTTGCTGAGCAACTGGGGGCTGACCGGATCCTGGTCGCGCAGTTGCAGCAATCGCCCAAGCGCCTGATGGCAACCGGCCTGGTCTATGGTCCCGCGGGCAAGCGAGTCGGCCGCATTTCGGTGGGCGTGGCTGTGGGTGAGCTTGGCACCATGGCTCGCCAAATTGCCGGGCGCCTGGCCCCGAACATCGGCGCCACCGTCATCGATGGCCCGGCCGTGGGCCTGGCTGACCTGCGCCCCTTTGTGGCGGCACAGGCCGCGTTGCTGGTTGGCGACGCAGCCGCCGCGGCACGTGCGATCGAGGTAGCGCTGCCGAATGCAGCCGCGCATTTGCCCGCCGTGCTTGACGTCCTCCGGTCGCTGGCCGAGGAGCCCAGCCTGCCCAAGCCGACGCGCGTGCAAGCGCGCCTGCTCATGGGCGACTGGGCGGCTGCGGTTGAGTTGGCCGACGAGGGATTGGCGGCTGATCCCAAGAACGTCGCCCTGCGCGCCGCCAAGGTGCGGGCCAAGGTCGCCTTGCGGGATTTTGACGCCGCACAAAGCGAGCTCGACATGCTCAAGAGCGCGCGCAGCGTGCCGGCCGTGGTGGTCGCGCAGGCCGCACTGGCCGTCGAGCGGGGCGATCCCGTGGAAAAGCGCGACGAGGCGCTGTCACCCTTGTTGGGCCGGCCCGCCTCTGAGTGGCGCGTGGCGCTGCCTCTTGTGGCCGCATCTGCACCTGGAACGTTCGGACCGCAAGTGGAGTCGGCTGCCCTGGCAGCCGCGCAGAAGCTCGCGCCCGAGGAGCCAGGCCTGGCGTCCAGTGTGGCTGCGCGCGCCTTGACCGCGGGCGCGGCGGTTAGTCAGGCGGCTCCTCTCATCAAGGTCCAGGACTTGAGCACGGAGCAGGTCAAGGCCGTCAGCGCCCGTCTGGACAAGGTGGGCGGGTCCGACCCGGCAGCCGCGGCTTTGAGCCAGGAAATCAAGACCCGCCAGGACGAATCGGCAGAGGCTCTCGCCGCAGCCCGCGGGCCGGAAAAGCCAGTGGGGCCGCCCTCGACTCTCGCGCGCAACCTGTACACGCTCCTGCAGAAGTTCGACCTGCTCTACGAACCGACGCTGACCGCGGTGACCATCGCGCCTTTGCCCGGAAGCGGCCAACCGTTGTACTGGCCCTTCTTGGTTCGGCCCGAGAGGCTTTCCGCCGGGCTGCTGGAAGCGCTCATGCGCCCGCCCTGGGAGCTTTCCGCCGCGCGCTCGAAAATCCGCACCGAGGAGCTGGCTGCCGACCGGGCCACGGAAGACGCGCTTGCGGTGCTGGCGCACGACATGGGCAGCGAGGCCGTGCTCATGTACCGCATCCAGCCGGCCGGGCTGGCTCCCTGGGTGGACGTCGAGTTGATCCTGTTTGACGTTCCCAAGCAGAAGGTCTACCGAGCCAGCAGCGCGCTCATCGGCCGCTCCACTGGTCTGGTGATGGTCAATCCCTTGATCGCTAGTCTGTGCGTGCTGGCTCTGCTGGGATCGGTGGCTTGGGTGATCATACTTTCATACCGCGGCGCGATCGTGGTGCGCGTGCAGTGGGATCCCGATTCCAAGGAGGAGCTGTTTTCGGTCCTCATCTCACACAGCAACAGGACCCCAGTGATTGAGAACCCCACGGCCTACCAGAAGAAGCTGGAATGGCTGGGCCAACGCAAGCGGCGCTTCGAGGCCTGGCAGGTCGAGCGCAGCACCACGTTTCGGGGCATTCCCAAGGGCAAGTACTTCGTTCACCTGTACGGCATCTACACGCGCGGGCGCCAGATCCTGGTCTTGAACGAACCCTCTGAGGCGGTCGAGGTTCTTCCCCGCAAGACGGCTTTCGTCGCATTCAACCTGGAGGCATCCGAGGCAGAGTTCAAGGTTACCGTGATGGACGACGGCGGCCCGGTCGAGGGGGCGCGCCTATGGGTCGACCAGGATCGCGCCAAGGCAGTGGGAACGCCGAAAGAGGGCAACGTCACGCTGAAGGTGCCCAAGGGCTTTCACGTCATCCACGTGACCGCGAAGGGAATCCTCGTGGATCGGCCGTATCACGTAATCAAGGCCAAGATCCACGAGATGACAATCAACCTGGTGTGGGAGCGACGGCAGGAACACGCTTCGCGCGCGCTCGAACGCCAGGTGGACGACGCCCTTCCCTACCTGACCGTGTCGCGCAAGGCCCCGGCCGCTGCGCAAGGCGCAGCCACCTCGGCCGGCCAGCGGCCGTCCGCCAGCCAGGGCGCGACCGGATCGGCCGCCACGACCAGCGACCCGATCCAAATTCAAATGGCAGGCGGCGCCCCGGCCGACTTCCCGGCGGGGAGCATTCAAGGCCCGCTCGGTCGTCCGCCGCAGGCACCGCCCCCGGGACCGAGGCGGGCCGCTCAACCGACCCGTGGGCCCACGCCGGGTCCTCGTCAGGCCGTCGCGCCCACCGTCCTTGCTCAGACCTTTTCACCACCCTCCCCTGTCCGGCCGCAAACAGCGGCTGCGGCGGGCAGAATGACTCTTCGGCCACTGGCCCCACAGCCGGTCATACCCGGCCCGACCAACGAGCCACCCATGGATCTCAATGCGCCGGTCGACCTGGAACCCAATCCAGCCGCGCCGGTTGACCTTCCGCCCCCCAGCAAGCCGCGGCGGACAAGGTAGCAGAACCGAACTGCTCGAAGAACCATGGAAGCGGACTTGATGGGTTGACGATGGAATCGCACTCCCCCAGAATGAATTGCTAGGAATGCCCCTCGTGGAAGAGTTGAAAATTTTGATTCAGGTTCCGATGCGTGTAGTGCTCTACCTGTCGTCGGATGATCCGAAGACGTGGATCGCTCATGCCCTCGACTTCGACATCATGGGCCACGGAAGCAGTCGGAAGGCCGCCGTCACCATGCTGAACCAGGCATTGGCCGAGACGGTGCTGTTCCGCCTACAGCACAACCTTCCCCCTATCGAAATGGTACCGGCGCCTGAGGAAGTTTGGAAGCTAGCCTTCAAGGCTGGCCTCGCCAAGGGTTCGGCCCAACCGCTCAAGGATGCGAAAGTGAGCGTCGGACGCCCTGGGCAGCCCAGGAAGCAGATCGTGGTCAGCGACACGCCGCCGGTTTTTCCCCATGCCTGCTAGGCTGCGCGCACTCTGCGAAGCCTAGCAGTACTACGGAATCCAGGGTGCAACCCGAACCAAGGGAAGCCACCACATCTTCCATCACCCATCCGGCAAGGGGCGTCCCTACCCGATTCCCGCCCACAACGGCATGAAGACGGAGATCCCCGACGAATACATCCGTGGAATCTGCCGCGCCTTCAGCATCGATCTCGACGAATTCAAGAGGCGGCTGCGGTAACCGTTCAAGTCCGTTTCTCTTCCGCTTCCGCCCCGCTGTCAGGTCGGCTACGATGCGCTACGAGATGTCGCAGGCTATTGATGCCTTCGTGAACAAATGGGCTCCCTCCGGCGCGGCAGAGCGGGCCAACAAGGATTCGTTTCTGAACGAACTTTGCGACGTGCTGGGCGTGCCGCGCCCCAACCCGGCCACCGGCGATGCTGAGCAAGACACCTACGTCTTCGAGCGCGAGGCCAAGCTGATCCACGAAGACGGCCCCGTCACCCTGGGCCGGATCGATCTGTACAAGGAAGGTTGCTTCATTCTGGAAGCCAAACAAGCGGCTCGCGAAGACGCCCACAAGGCGGGCAAGAGCAAGCGGGAAAGCCCAGCCTGGAACGTGCTCATGAAGGATGCCTCCGGGCAGGCGTGGGGCTATGCGCGCAGCTTCGATCGCCCGCCGCCCTTCATCATCGTCTGCGATCTGGGGTACTGCTTCGATCTCTACGCGACCTTCGACGGGAGCGCGAACTACCGGGCGTTTCCCAACGCCCAGCAAAACCGGCTGTTTCTCAAGAATCTCGACCAGCACCTTCCCGTGCTGGCCAAGGTCTTCACCGACCCGCTGGATCTCGATCCATCCAAGCACGCGGCCAAGGTCACGCGCGAAGTGGCGGAGCACCTGGCCGAACTGGCGCGCCAGTTGGAGGCGGACAAGCACGACCAGGTGTTGATCGCGACCTTCCTCATGCGCTGTATCTTCACCATGTTCGCCGAGGACGTGGGCCTGCTGCCCGCAGGAATCTTCACCAAGGCGCTCAAGGATCAATGGGTGCCCAATCCGTCCGCGTTCCCCGCCGGCATCGAGCAGCTTTGGCAAACCATGAATCATGGCGGCCACATGTTCGGGGTGGTGAACAAGATCCTGAAATTCAACGGCGGCCTGTTCGCCAGCCCGCAAGCCTTGCGGCTGAACAAGAAAGCATTGACCCTGCTCCTGCAGGCCGCCGAGTGCGACTGGTCCGGCGTCGAGCCCGCCATCTTCGGCACCCTGCTGGAACGCGCCCTGGATCCGAAAGAGCGCCACGCTCTGGGCGCGCACTACACCCCGCGCGCCTATGTCGAGCGCCTGGTGCGCCCCACCATCGAAGAGCCCCTGCGCGCCGACTGGGACGTGGTGCGGGCGCTCGTCCGCCGCAACGTGAAGGCCTCCGAGCGCAGCACGGACAAGGCCGCCAAAGACAAAATCAAAGAGGCTGTAGCCGCAGTGCGCGCCTTTCACCAAAAACTGTGCGAAACCCGCGTCCTCGATCCCGCGTGCGGCTCGGGAAATTTCCTCTACGTCACCCTGGATCTCTTCAAGCGCCTGGAAGGCGAGGTGCTGGCCGAGCTGGATGGCCTGGGCGAAAAGCAAACCGTCATGCACATGGAATCCGTGCGCGTGACCCCTGCGCAGTTTCACGGCATCGAGATCAAGCGCTGGGCCAAGGAGATCGCCGAGCTGGTGCTGTGGATTGGCTACCTGCAATGGCACTTCCGCATGCACGGCAAGAACCTGCCCGTGCCCGAGCCCGTGTTGCGCGACTACAAGAACATCGAGTGCCGCGACGCCGTTCTGGCCTACGACGGCGAGCCCGAGCTGGTGCGCGACGAAAAGGGCAAGCCCGTCACCCGCTGGGATGGCGAGACCATGAAGAAGAACCCGGTCACCGGCGAGCAGGTGCCCGATGAATCCGCGCGCGTGCCGGTGTACAAATACAAGAACCCGCGCAAGGCCGAATGGCCGGAAGCGGATTTCATCGTGGGGAATCCGCCATACGTGGGAAACAAGCAGATTCGCCTGGCACTGGGCGACGGCTATGTCGATGCACTTCGTCTCGCCCATCCTGACGTCCCGGACACGGCCGACCTCGTGATGTACTGGTGGAATCTCGCCGCAAACGTGCTGCGGACTGGTCGCGCTCGGCGTTTCGGATTGATCACGACAAAGAGCATTTCGCAGACTTTCAATCGGCAGGTTATCGCCAAGCACCTATCGGCATCGCCGCCCCTCTCGCTGGTCTTTGCGATCCCGAACCATCCGTGGGTCGACACAGCGGATGGGGCCGATGTGCGCGTCGCAATGACTGTTGTCGGGGCCGGCTCGATTCCCGGGGTTCTCGCGACCGTGACGGACGAGCGGCCAGGCGAGGATCAGGTCGTAGTAGACCTTCAACTCCGCCACGGCCGCCTGAACCCCGACATGTCCACAGGCGCTGATGTCCGCGAGGGCGTGGTGCCCTTGCGGGCCAATGAGAATCTTTGCCTTCAAGGATGCAAGCTAGTAGGCGCCGGCTTCCTGCTAACGGAAGATGAGCGCTCGGCACTCGCCGGACAGAAGACGCCGGGTAGGCTGATGCCACTGTACGTGTCTGGAAGCGACCTCACGAAGAGACTGCCGAAGAGATTTGCAATCGACTTTTTTGGTTTGAGTCACGAGGAGGCAAGCCGCCAGTTTCCGGCCGCGATGCAGATCGTTATCGACCGGGTCAAGCCCGAGCGCGATCTCAACCGTAGGGACACTCGCCGCCGCAATTGGTGGGTGTTCGGGGAGAACGCCCCCAAACTGAGACGGGCCTGCCAGGGTCTGCGGCGCTTCATCGCAACGTCCGAGGTGGCAAAGCATCGGGTGTTTGTGTTTCTTCCGTTGCCCGGCACCTTGGCCGACGGCTCTTTGGCCGCGATTGCCCACGACGACCCCTTCGTTCTCGGCGTCCTGTCCAGTCGTCTACACGTCGTCTGGGCTCTGGCGGCCGGGGGGCGGATGGGCGTTGGCGATGACCCACGCTATCAGAACGGCCCGTGCTTCCAGCCCTTCCCTTTTCCGACGTGCTCCTCCTCGATTGTCCACCGCATACGGGAGACGGCTGACGCAATTGACGAACACCGACGAATCCAGCAAGCCGTGCACCCTGATCTCACCATCACCGGCATGTACAACGTCCTCGAAAAGCTCCGCTCCGGCGAGGCGCTTTCGGCCAAGGACAGGGTCATCCACGAGCAGGGCCTGGTGTCCGTGCTCAAGAAGTTGCACGACGATCTCGACGCTGCGGTCTTCGACGCCTACGGCTGGCCGCATGATCTTTCCGACGAACAGATCCTCGAACGCCTGGTGGCGCTGAACGCCGAGCGCGCGGCCGAGGAGAAACGCGGCCTTGTCCGCTGGCTTCGCCCGGAATTCCAGAATCCAACCGGCGCCAAGGCCGCCACCCAGCAAAAGCTCGCCGTCACCCAAGACCCCGACGATGTCCCAGAGGAAGCCGCCGCCCCGTTGCCCGCCGCCGCTGCGGCTTGGCCCAAGAAACTCCCCGAACAGATCGCCGCCATCCGCGACCTTGTGGCCCGCACCCACGAAGCCTGGACCATCGAGAAAGTCTGCACCGCCTTCAAGGGCGCCAAGAAGACCGACGTGGAAGAGGTCCTCGAAAGCCTAGAAGCCCTGGGCCTGCTCACCGGTTACACCCACAAATCCACCCGTCTCTGGAAGTCTTCCTGAGAAAGAACCCTAAAAGGGTTCTTTCAATCTCCCGCGATGAGTACCGCCTGGCAAAGCCCGTCGGCACTCACGCGAGTTTACCGCCTGATCTCGGAACGGAAACGCAAAGGGTTGGAGTCGTGCTACCGTTTCTGTCGTGCCGACAGTGTTTCTGGTCGACGGCTACCGATTCTTCTTCAGCAACGAAGGGATGGAGCCGCCGCATATCCACGTCGAGCGGGGTGACGGCTACGCGAAATTCCGGCTGGAGCCGGTGGAGTTGGTCGACGCAGTGGGCATGGGGACTCGCGAGCTACGACGTGCTAGATTATTGGTGATTCAGCATCGCATCGATTTCAGGGAGAAATGGCGTGAGTATTTCGGCACCTGAGCAACCCCGAGCTCTTCGCGTAGAGATAGTCGAAGGTGATCTCGTCGTCTATCTCGAAGACGGTCGTACCGTCTGCGTGCCGCTCGAGTGGTTCCCGAAGCTGCGCGATGCCAGCGCCGAAGCCTTGGGCGACTGGCGCCTTGTTGGGCGCGGCGTTGGGATCCACTGGCCTAGGCTGGACGAAGATCTTTCGGTGCGTGGCCTGTTGGTCCCCGAATCGGTTCATCAGCGTCAGCAGAGCCTGTAGAAACGCCCGTCCCTGCCCGTAGGGTGCCGCCGCCCTTGACTTGGCATCAAGCCGCGCGGCATACCTTCGCTTCCCAATTGCCCTAGAATGATTCCCATGGCCCCGTAGCTCAGGTGGATAGAGCGGCGGTTTCCTAAACCGTAGGTCGCCTGTTCAAATCAGGCCGGGGTCACCACGAATGTATCGGCGAGCGAAGCGCGGCTCCCCCTGCGGGGGCTTCGGGACGGACAGCCCACCCTGCCCACCCCGCGCGCTTCGCGCGCGCCCTCGCTGCCGCGCGGAGCGAGGGGGGCGCGGGGGTGTGCGAGCGAAGCGAGCCACACCCCCGATACAACGCCCGGCGGTTTCCTAGTCGCGTGGGGAGCCCGCCGGCTTTGCCGGCGGCGGACCATCGCGGGAGGGTTTGGGAACCCTTTCAGGGTTCCCATCAGACCGTAGGTCGCCTGTTCGAATCAGGCCGGGGTCACCAAAACCCTTTGCATTCCCTGTGCAGTGGGTGCCGACTGTGGTCAAATAGCCGTCGGACATGCCACGCCCTGCCTCGACTGACATCGCGCAACGCAAGGCCGACCACCTGCACATCGCAGCCTCGGGCGCGGGCGGCTTTGCGCGCTCGAGTCTGCTGGAATGCGTGCAGCTCGTGCATGCAGCGCTGCCCGAGTTGGCCCTCGACGAGATCGATCTTTCCACTACCTTGCTAGGCCGGCGGCTGGCTGCCCCGCTCATGATCGCGGGCATGACCGGCGGCACCAAGGAAGGCGCGACCATCAACCGAATCCTGGCTGCCACCGCCGAGAAACTTGGCATCGCGTTCGGGCTGGGCAGCCTGCGCCCCATGCTTGACCGGCCCGCGCTCGCGGCCACCTTTCAGGTACGCAGGCTCGCGCCCTCGGTTTTTCTCTTCGCCAATTTGGGTCTGGCCCAGCTCCGCCAGATGAAGACCAGCGAGGTAGCCGGGGCCATGGATCGCGTGGCTGCAGACGCGCTCTGCATTCACCTCAACCCTGGACAAGAGTTGGCCCAGCCAGGCGGCGATCGCGACTTCCGCGGCGCGCTTGCCACCATCCGCCGGTTGTGCGCGGAACTGGGGCGGCCCTTGCTAGTCAAGGAGACCGGCTGCGGCATCTCGCCCTCGGTGGCGCGCGCCCTGGAAGACGCTGGCGTGGCCGCCATCGATGTGTCGGGCGCGGGCGGCACTTCGTGGATCGCCATCGAATCCCTGCGCGCACGCGGCGAGCAGGCGACGCGCGGCCGCGAGCTGCGTGAATGGGGCATTCCCACCGCGGCCTGCGTGGGCTGGCTGGCTGCATCGGGCCTGCGCGCCGAAATCGTGGCTTCCGGCGGTGTGCGCACGGGCCTCGACGCTGCCCGGGCGCTCGCCCTCGGGGCACGCGTGGTGGCACTGGCCCAGCCGGCCCTGGTCGCGGTTCGCCAGGGCGGCGAGCGAGGCGCGATGGCCTATCTGTCCGGAGTCGTCGACGGCCTGCGCCGGGTCTGTCTGCTTTCGGGGCAAGGCAAAGCAGCCGACCTTGTCCGCGCCCCACGCGTGATCACCGGCGAACTCGGGCAGTGGCTTGGGCAAAGGCCGGCATGACGGAGAACCCGACCACCACCGGCTTCGGTCATGGCAAGGTGATCCTGCTGGGCGAGCACGCCGTCGTGTATGGTCAGCCGGCGATAGCGGCGGGCATGCAGGTCGGCGTGCGCGCTCACACCAACGCAGGGACAGGCAGCGTGCGCGCCCCGGCCTGGCAACTCGACCTGCAGGTGGGCGACGACTCGCCCGTGAGTACCGCGATCGATCGGCTGTGCCAACGACTGGGCGTCGCCGGCCGCAGCCTGGACTATTGGCTGGAAGCCGAGGTTCCGGCTCGTGCGGGCCTGGGCAGTTCGGCGGCCATGGCCGTGGCCATCGCGCGGGCAGTGGCAGTCCGCACCGGCGCAGGCGAGGATGACGTGCTCGCCGCCGCAGCGGTGGCCGAAGCGGTTTTCCACAAGACGCCCTCGGGAATCGACGCCGCAGTCGCCAGCCGAGGCGGTGTCGGCCGTTTCGACCGGGACGCAGGCTGGCAGGACATCCTGCTCGACCGGCCGATCGAGCTTTGCGTGGGCCTTTCAGGACAGGCGCGCCAGACCGGCGATCTGGTCAGCGCCGTGGCCCAGCTTTGCCAGCGCGTGCCGGTCGCGCGTCGTCTGATCGATGCCCTGGGAGACCTGGCCCGCGCTGGGATGGAGGCCATGGCCAGCGGCGATAGCGAGGCGCTTGGGCATGAATTCAACATGGCCCACGGGCTGCTTTCCGGGCTAGGCGTGTCCACGCCCGAACTGGACGCCTTGGTTCGTGCGGCGCGCGCAGCCGGGGCCCTGGGCGCCAAACTGACCGGCGCGGGCGGTGGTGGCGCGGTGATCGCGCTGGCCCCTGACCGCGGCGAAGAAGTGTTGAAACGCTGGCGCAGCATGGGCTGCTATGGCTTCCTTACTCTGGTAGGAAAATGAGCATCTACAGTCTTCCCCTGTCGGTTACCGCACGGGCGGGAACCAACATCGCGCTGGTCAAGTACTGGGGCAAACGCGACCCGACTTTGAATCTTCCCGCCACCGGCAGTCTGTCGCTGACCCTGGCCAATCTGGGCAGCGAGACCAGGGTGCGCTTCGCTCCTGACGCCGAGGCTGCCGAGGGTGGCGATCGCATCACCTTGGACGGTGCGCCCGCCCCACCGCGCTTTGCCGAGCGGGTGCGCCGCTTTCTCGACCTGGTTCGCCAGGAGGCGCGCATCGGCCTTCCCGCCGAGGTCGCCACCCGCAACAGCGTGCCCACCGCCGCTGGCCTGGCCTCCTCCGCTGCCGGCTTTGCCGCCCTGGCGCTGGCCGCCTCGCGGGCGGCAGGCATGAAACTGCTTCCGCCCGAGCTGTCGGCCCTGGCCCGCCAGGGCTCGGGCTCAGCCGCGCGTTCGATCTTCGGCGGCTTTGTCGAGATGGCGGCGGGCGAGCGTTCTGACGGCAGCGACGCCTGCGCACAGGCGCTGCTGCCTGCCAGTGCCTGGAATGTGCGTCTGGTGGTGGCGATCACCGCCGAGGGGTCCAAGGCCATCGGATCGAGCGAGGCCATGGAGCTGACCGCAAAGACTTCGCCCTACTACTCTGGCTGGCTGCAAGCGGTGCCGCAGGATCTGGTGGCTGCCCGTGCCGCCGTGCTGGCGCAGGATCTGGCGGGGCTGGGCCGGGTGGCCGAGCGCAATGCCGTGCGCATGCACGCTTGTGCCATGGCCGCCGATCCTCCCATCGTGTACTGGAACGGCGCCACCCTGGCCGCGATGGAGACCGTGTGGCGCTTGCGCACTGCCGGTACAGAAACGTTCTTCACCATCGACGCCGGACCACACGTCAAGGTCCTGTGCGCAGCAAGCGACGCCACGCTGGTGGAGCCCGCGCTGGCGTCGACGCCTGGGGTTCTGCGCACCCTGGTGCTGGCTCCTGGGCCCGGCGCCGAGGTCGTGCGCGAGGAGCGTCGATGAGCGCGCGCACCACCCTGGTGGGCACGCCGGTGGTCGCTGCCCCGGGCAAGATCTTCCTGGTGGGCGAGTATGCCGTGCTCGACGGCGGCGTGGCCGTGCTGGCGGCGGTGTCGCGCTATGCGGTCGCGCAGTACCTGCCCGGGACCGAGCCACAGTCTGCCGTGGTCGGAGAAGCCGTGAAGCGCTCGCTCGCGGCGATTGGCGAAGCCTCGGCCGCTTTGCCGCCCGGATCCGTGATGGTGGACACGGACGCGTTCTGCCAGGGCAAGTTCAAGATCGGGCTAGGGTCCAGTGCAGCCACTGCTGTCGCCACGGTAGGCGCCACGTTCGAGACCGCTGGTCTGTCCATCGAAGGCATGCAGCATGAGATCTTCTCGATCGCCGAGGCTGCCCACCGGGCGGCCCAGGGCGGTGTGGGCTCGGGTGCCGACGTGGCCGCTGCTGTCTGGGGCGGCTTCATCAAGTTCATGCGGCCCGCCGAGGGCCCCCCAGTCATCGAAGCGATTGCCGTGCCAGCCAGCCTGCACCTGGTGGTGTTTTGGACAGGGGATTCTGCTGACACGCGCGAGTTGGTCGAATCCGTGCGGGCGTACGCGAAGATGGCGCCATCGTCCTACCGCATGTTGATGGGCGCGCTTTGCACCACGGCCGAGCGTTTCGTGAACGAGCTTCACGCGGGTCGTGCCACCGGCGCCGTGGTGGCCGCCGGCCGTTATGGCCGACAACTGGCCGAGCTGGGCAAAGCCGCGGGGGTAAAGATTGTCACCAAGGCCTTCGAGCGGGCGGCTGCCCTGGCCCGTGAGTTAGGTGGCGATGCCAAACCCTCGGGGGCCGGGGGTGGCGACGTTGGCGTGGCTCTGTTCGCCACACCCGAGGCGGCAGCGCTTTTCGCCCGCGCCTGCCAGCCCGCGCTTTCGGTGCTAGACGTTTCCCTCGCCCGCTCTGGCGTGTACCGCCGCTCTGGCGAAGAACTACCGGCCGCGGCACGGGGGAACTTTCATGTCGCATAGCTCACGCATTCCTGAGTTCCGTCGCTGGTCGCTGGCGGCTCGGCGTCGTGAGTTGGCGGAGCGCGCGGGGCTGGACCGCGATGATCTGGCGTTGCTGGATACCGGCGGCATCGCCGCAGCGGACGCGAATCGCATGGTCGAGAACGCCGTGGGTATCTACGCCCTGCCCCTGGGCGTGGCGCTCAACTTCCAGGTCAACCAGCGCGACTACCTGGTGCCCATGGCGGTGGAGGAGCCGTCGGTGATCGCCGCCGCCTCCTACGCGGCCCGCATGGTGCGCGCGGGTGGCGGTTTTTTCGCCGCAGCCGATGCGCCGGTCATGATTGCCCAGGTCGAACTGCGCGAGGTTGGCGATCCGACTTCGGCCCGAGCCCGCATCGAGGCCGCCCGGGCCGAGATCCTCGCGCTGGCTGACGGCTGCCAGGCCGTGCTGGTTTCCGTCGGCGGTGGCGCGCGCGATCTGGAAGTGCGACACGTAACGGGCTCGACGCAAAACCGGCTGGTGGTTCACCTGCACGTGAACTGTCGCGACGCCATGGGCGCCAACTCGGTCAACACCATGGCCGAACGCGTGGCCCCTCGTCTGGCCGAACTTTCTTGCGGTCGGGTCGGCCTGCGCATTCTCTCCAATCTGGCTGACCGGCGCCTGGTGCGCGTCAGTGCCCGCGTGCCCTTTTTCGCCTTGGCGTCGGACAAGGACGGCGCCGCCGGCAGCCAAGTGGCGGAGGGCATTGCCGCTGCCTCGCGTTTTGCCGAGGACGATCCCTATCGCACGGCAACCCACAACAAGGGCATCATGAACGGCGTGGATGCGGTTGTCATGGCCACCGGCAACGACTGGCGCGGCGTGGAAGCGGGCGCGCACGCCTATGCCGCGCGCGATGGCCGCTATCGGCCGCTCAGCACCTGGAAGGTCGAGGGCGATGCTCTGGTGGGACGGTTGGAAATGCCTATGGCGGTGGGCACGGTCGGCGGAACCTTGCAGGTGCACGCCGGGGCGCGACTCGCCCTGCGCATCCTGCGCGTCTCTTCTTCCGAGGAGCTGGCCATGGTGATCGGCGCCGCGGGCCTGGGACAGAACCTGGCTGCCCTGCGCGCCCTGGCCACCGAAGGCATTCAGCGCGGCCACATGAGTCTGCACAAGCGCGCGGTGGGCGACCCATCGCCCGACCCGAAGGGAGCGCGGTCGTGATCCGTTCGATCTTGCAGAGCGGACGCAGGCGTCTTGCCGACAGGGCCGGCGGCCATGCAAGCGCGCCGACCGAGGCGGGGGCCTCCCTTCCCTGGTTGGACCCGCCCGCCGGACCGTGGCCGGTGGAGCGCGCCTACCACTACTGCGAAGAATTTGCCCGCGCCCACCACGAGAACTTCCCGGTGGCCTCGCGCTTCGTGCCCGCCGCTTTGCGGCCGCATGTGGTCGCGCTCTACGCTTTTGCCCGCGCGGCCGACGACTTTGCCGACGAGCCGCAATACCACGGCCACCGCAGCCAAGCGCTGGATGCTTGGCAAGAGGAGCTGCACCTGTGTTTCCATGGCGAGCCTCGCCACCCGGTATTCGTGGCCCTGCACGACACCATCGAGAAGTGCTGCCTGACCCTGCCACCTTTCGAGGATCTGCTATCTGCTTTCCGCGCGGATCTTGAGGTTACGCGTTATGCGACGTTCACTTCCTTGCGTGCCTACACCGCGCGCTCGGCCGAGCCGGTGGGGCGCCTGCTTCTCGGGCTGTTCGGCTATCGAAACCCGGAGTTCGTCCGCTTCGCCGACGAAATCTCGACTGCGGTTCAACTTACCAACTACTGGCAGGACGTGGCCTCCGATGCGGCCCGCGACCACATCTACATTCCCGGCGAAGATCTGCACTTTTTCGGCGTCAGTGAAGCCGACATCAAGGCGCTGCGGATTGCAGCCCCCATCCGTGATCTGATGCGCTTCGAGGTCGCGCGCACTCGCGCCCTGTTCGAGCGCGGCCGCCCCCTGCTGGGCAAACTGGGACACGACCTCAAGTTCGAATTGGCGCTCATCTGGCTGGCCGGCATGGCGATCCTTGACAAGATCGAGGAGGCTGACTTCGACGTGTTCACCCACCGCCCGGTCATTGGCAAGCGCGACAAGGCCAAGATCCTGGCCCGCGCCGCCAAGCGCTGGGCCGCGCGCCTCGATCTCTCGGCCTTGCGGCGCCTGTGGCCTTGACCAAGTTAGCTACACTTCGCGGCGGCCAGCTATCGCTGGCCATTGCCCCATGACTGAGCAGCACGATCCGTATCAAGCCCTTCGCTATCGCGAATACCGCTGGTTTCTCCTCGGTTCCGTGCCCCTGTTCATGGCCGCACAGATTCAAAGTTTGGTGATGGGCTGTTTTACGAGATCCAGTTGAAGACGCCGCCTGAGATGATGGGGCGAGTGCAGGCCATCAACGGCTTCTTCATCGGCAGCAGCAATGAGCTGGGCGCCTTCGAGTCAGGTGTGGCCGCTCGCCTGTTCGGCCTTGTGCCCAGCGTGCTCTTTGGCGCCTGCATTACTTTGGTGGTGGTCGCGCTCACCGCCTGGCGGGTTCCTGAGTTGCGCAAGCTCAGTCGGCTGTGACGACAGCGGATGGGAGCGCGTGGCGCCAGGTGCGTGGGTTGTGGTCGCTGGGCAGCCTGTGCGACACTCGGGCAGTGAAGTCGCTGTGGCTCCTCGCCGTCATCCTGGTGACGGTGTATGCACCTCTGCTCGGCGGCCGGGTCATCTACAACCGGGACGTGGCGCGCTTCGTGTATCCGATTCGCTGGTTCGTGCGTGACTGCATCGAGCGCGGCCAGTGGCCCTGGTGGAACCCGGACATTGGACTGGGCTTCTCTACCTTGGCCGATCCGCAATACGGACTGTTTTATCCACCTAACCTGCTTCATCTCGTCGGCCCGCTGCCAGTATCGGTGATGCTGGTCATGCTCCTGCATCTTGTGGGCGGCGCCTTCGGCATGGCGCTGCTGGGCCGCAGCTTTGGGCTGCGCCGAGAAGCCACCTTGGTGGCGGGGCTGGCCTGGGCCCTGTCGGGCTACGTGGCATCGCTGTGGACCACCGGGTGTCTCCTGACCGCGGCGACATGGATCCCGTGGCAAGCTTTCGCCTTCGTGCACCTGGCCGGTAGGGTAGCGATGGCGCTACCGTGGCGGCGGGCGGCAGCGGGCCTCGCGGCCGCCATTGGCGCCGCGTTTCTCTGCGGCGAACCGTTCGTCGCCGCCATGGGCGTGCTCTTGGGCCTGGGGATGGCGTTGCTGTGGCTCTTGGCAGAGTTCCGCGACGAAGGCGATCATGCGGGTCAGCCGGCCATCCGGGTGCTCCGGCGCTTTGGCGGAGCAGTCATCGGCGCCGGTCTCAGTGGCTTGGCGCTTGCGGCCGTGGGTCTACTGCCGGCCGCACTGGCAATCACGGGCACTGAGCGTCGGGGCGGGCTTGATGCTGCTGTGGCGGAGAGTGGCTCGTTGCATGTTGGCCGGCTAATCGACTTTGTGGCCGCCGGAGCAACTGGCAAAGCGTGGGCGGTGGCGTCGGATGCGCCCTGGGTGCACACGCTCCTCGACGGTCGTCCACTGAGTATGAGCCTCTATCTTGGCGGTAGCGTTCTGGCCCTCGTCCTGGTGGCCTTTGTGCGACGACGAGACCGTGCGTGGGTCCAGGTGTGGGGCTTGGCCGTGCTGGCGGTGCTCTCCCTGCTGCTCGCCATGGGTCGCCACACGCCGGTTCACGCCCTGGCGCGGGTACTGCTTCCACCGCTGGCCTACATGCGAGCCCCAGAGAAATATTTATTGATGCTGGTACCCTGCCTGGCACTCCTGGCGGGCTTCGGCGCCCAGCGCTTGCTCTCTGGTGCCGCTGAGCGCGTTCACTTGCGCATCGCCGTCTTGCTCGCTCTCTTGCTCGCGACAGCGGTTTTGGCTCCGCTTGTCCTCGAGGCAAACCTCGGCGGCTTTGTCCGCAGCGGTTCTCTGCATGCCATGGCCGCGGCTGCCGGCGTCCTCGTGATCTCGGCGCTGCTGGTGCGCCACGGCCGTGTCGCAGGAGGCGCTCTCGTCGTGCTAGTCGCGGGCGATCTTGCTCTGGGCTCAGGCTTTCTTCTGCGCTTCGGAGAACCGTCGCTCTTTACGGCGCCGCCGCCGCTGGCGCGTACCATCCACGACGATTTCCGACGGGCTGGGCGGCCTTCCCCGCGCCTCTTTCGCGGCAGCATGGTTCAGGAGAGCGCCACGCGCGCAGACCCGCAGCCGACAGATCGTCTGACCTTCAACACACTTCGCGACAACATCAGCGTTCCTTTCGGCATCGCCATTCTGCCGGGATATGAGGTGGCCGCGCCTCCGGCTCTGGGCCGCCTGCTCGGACACGGCCGCCGAGAGCTACTCAGGCTCTTGAGCATTGACTACGCCCTGCTCTCTGACCGCGGCGGCGCCCCACCACCGGGTTTGCGAGCGCTTGCCTCACCGGTCCCAGGGGTACGCTTGTTCGGCGTCGCGGGTGGCTTGCCCAGGGCGTTTCTTAGCTTCCACGCCGAGAGATTGCCCGCCAACCAAATCCAATCGCGCCTGCTCGACGAAGATGTGACAGCCGGACGGGAGATTCTTCTCGACGATTCGAGCCCGGCCGTTGTCTTGCCCGCCGCCAAGGCGGAGCCGGTTGCTTGCGCCATCGAGGCATACACGACCACACGCCTTTCCGCTCGCTGCGTGGCCGACCGGCCGGCCATGGCGGTGTTCGTCGAACAGCAACTCGACGGATGGTCGGCCACGGTCGATGATGCCCCCGCTTCCTTGCTGCCCGTGAATACCCTGATGAGGGGCGTGCCAGTGCCCCCAGGGTCGCACTCGATCGCGCTCACCTTCTCGCCGCCAGGTCTGCTGGTTGGCTCGGCGCTTTCTCTCGCAGGGCTGTTGCTTCTTGCGTGGCTCGCTATCGGCCCGATTTCTTCTGCTTTCGTAGGGTGGCCAGGCGCTCGGCGATGTCGCGCTCGCGGCCGGAATTCGACGGCTGGTAGTAGTGCGGGTCCTTCAGCTCTTGGGGCAGGTAGTCCTCGACGACAAAGTGCCCCTGGTAGTTGTGCGGGTACTTGTATTCCTTGCCAAAGTCCATGGATCGGCCGAGAGCCGAGCTGGGATTGCGCAGGTGCAGCGGCACCGGGAGCGCACCGTGTTTCTCCACGTCGGCTTTGGCCGCGGCGTAGGTTGTCACTGCGGTGTTGCTCTTGGGCGCAACTGCGAGATACAGCGCCGCTTGCGTGAGAGGGAGGTGGCCCTCGGGCATGCCCACGAAACGGACCGCGTCGGTCGCTGCCATGGCCACGCGCAAGGCATTGGGATCCGCGTTGCCGATGTCCTCAGCCGCAAAGATCACCATCCGGCGCGCCACGAATAGCGGGTCTTCGCCTGCCTCCAGCATGCGCGCCATCCAGTACACCGCCGCATCAGGGTCGCTGCCGCGCATGCTCTTGATGAAGGCGCTCACCACCTCATAGTGCTGGTCGCCTGCCTTGTCGTAGAGCAACGCCCGCCGCTGCAATGCCTCCTCGATGGTCTTGGAGTCGATGGACTTGCGGCCCTGCGGGTCGGGCTGCGCGATGGCCGCGGCTGCCTCCAGGGTGGCCAGGGCCTGGCGCGCATCGCCGCCAGCCTGGGCCGCCACCAGATCCCGCGTAGCCTCCGAACACTCGATGGACTCAGTGCCCAGGCCCCGCCTGGGATCAGCGAGGGCGCGGTCAATGATGGTACGCAGATTCTCCTGGGAGAGCGGCTTTAGCACCACCACCTTGGCGCGCGAGAGCAGCGGTGCATTCACCTCGAAGGAGGGATTCTCCGTCGTGGCCCCGACGAGAATCACCGTGCCTGCCTCCACATGGGGCAAAAGCGCGTCCTGCTGGGCCTTGTTGAAGCGGTGGATCTCGTCGATGAAGAGCAGGGTTCTCTGTCCGCGCATGTCCCGCCGCTCGGCTGCCTCGGCCACGGCTTCGCGCACCTCCTTGACCCCGGATGTCACTGCCGACAGGGCCACGAAGCTAGCATTGGTTTCCGCGGCCAGCAGGCGTCCCAACGTGGTCTTGCCCGTGCCTGGTGGGCCCCACAGGATGAGCGAAGTCAGCTCCTTGCCGTCAAGCACACGCCGCAGCCAGCGACCCGGGCCAAGCAGGTGGTCCTGGCCAACAAACTCGGCCAATGAAATCGGCCGCATGCGTTCGGCCAGCGGCTGGCCGCGCCGGTCCTTGCCTGCGGCATGGGCGAAGAGGTCCACTGGTAGATAGTATAGCTGCTGGCGTCGTCTCGTGGTTGCAGTCACGGTCCCCTTCACGGTAGACCCGCGGCCAGCATCCAATGTTGCGCCACACGTTCGCTCTCATCTTCACCATCTGCTTCGGCCCCCTGACCGTCGCCGCACAGCCCAGCCGGCCGGTGAGCGACGGCGCCGCTGTGACAGCGTCCGCGGCCCCTGCCCCGCCGCCGCCATCCTCGCCGCCCCCTGCAAACCCCGCGGAGCGACCAGCGTGGCTCAAGGCGCGGCTGGATGCGATCTTCACCTCACCTGCCCTTGCCGGAGCCAAGGTCTCGGTGATGGTGCTGGACGCGGAGAGCGGCAAGCCCATCTACAGCCGCAACGAGAAGAGCGGTCTAAACGCCGCTTCCAACGTGAAGCTGGTGACCAGCGCGGCTGCGCTTGCCCTTCTTGGACCCGAGTTCCGCTGGAAGACAGCTGTTCTCGGCCTGGCGCCAGCCGAGGGTGGGCGTGCGATCAACCCCGCCGGCGAATTGCAGGGGGATCTGTTTCTTCGCGTTTCGGGCGACCCAACCCTCACCACCCAAGATCTGGCCGAGCTGGCCAGCGAGCTTGCTGCCATCGGTCTGCGCAAAGTGCGCGGAGGCGTGGTGGTCGACGCCAGCGCCTTTGACAGCGCCACGGTGGGGCCGTCCTATGATGAAAAGGACGACTCGGCCGCGTTTCGCGCGCCCTCGTCGGCTGCTTCGCTCAACAGCAACGCGGTCACGGTCATCATCACGCCTGGGCCTAGCGCAGGCGCACCGGCCCGCGTGGTCCTCGACCCGCCGTCATCCAATTTGGTCATGGCCGGCCGGGTGACCACCGCAGCCAAAGGGCCGGCCGCACCCATCGTGCAGACCAGCGACGCAGGCAACGGTCAGACCCGGGTGACCGTGTCGGGCCGCATTCGCCTGGGCAGCGAGCCGCGCATCGTGCTGCGTCGGATCATTCAGCCGGATCTGTTTCTCGGCCAAACCTTCAAGCAGATTCTGCAAAAACGTGGCATCACCATCGACAAGCCGGTGCGCGTGGCCGCGGCTCCCAAGGACGGGCTGCGCACGCTGGGCAGCCACGACTCGCCCACCTTGGCGGTGGTCGTGCACGAGCTGGGCAAGCGCTCGAACAACTTCGTCGCGGAACAGGTGCTGCGCACCCTGGGCGCCGAGGTCATGGGCCGGCCCGGCACTTGGCAGAAGGGCCTGGATGCGGTGGCGCGCTACCTCGAAAGCATGGGCATTGCCAAGGCCAGCTACACCATGCGGAACGGCTCGGGGCTATACGATTCCAATCGTTTCTCCGCCGAACAGATTGCCACGGTCATCCGTTCGGCCATGCGCGATTTCCGCATCTCCGGCGAGTTCCTCGCCTCGCTGGCGGTGAGCGGCGCTGACGGCACCCTGGCCAATCGGATGGCAGGTAGCGCGGCCGAGCGCTACCTGCGCGCAAAAACCGGCACCCTGGCCAAGGTGAGTTGCCTGTCCGGCGTGGCCGGCGCGCCCGGGCAGAAACCCCTCGTCTTTTCCTTCCTGATGAACGACGTGCGCTCGCCGGTCGAGGCGCGCGTGCTGCAGGACCAGGCTAGCGAATTGCTCGTCGGGTTTCTCGATCCGGCGTTGCTGGAAAAGCGATAGGCAGATCCTCTTGTCCCCGCGCACGCTTTCCGCCAAGATTCCGCCTCGATGAACGCCGCCCCCACACCCCCACCCCGCACCACGCCGCTCTGCCAGGCGCACCGCAGGCTGGGCGCCAAGATGATCGACTTCGGCGGCTGGTTGATGCCGGTCAACTACCCCTCGGGCATTCTCGACGAACACAAGGCCACGCGCACGGCAGTCGGTATGTTCGACGTGTGCCACATGGGCGAGATCCATTTTCGCGGCGCCCGCGCGGCCGAGGCGGTGCAGCGGCTGGTCACCAACCACGTCGGCAAGCTCTACGACGGCCGCGCCATGTACACGGTGGCGTGCAACCCCAAGGGCGGCATTGTGGACGACCTCATCGTCTACCGAGTCAAGTCCGACCACTTCCTCATCGTGGTCAACGCGGCCAACATCGCGAAGGACTTTCAGCATTTCGTCGAGCAGGTCGGGTCCTGGTGCGAGATCCGCAACGCCTCCGACGAGACCGGACTCATCTCGTTTCAGGGCCCCAAGGCCCAGGCTTGCCTCGCCCATCTCACCCGCGCGCCGCTTGCGATGCTGAAGCCGTTTCACTTCTTGCCCGATGTCGAAGTGGCGGGCCGGCCGGTGTGGATCGCGCGCACCGGCTACACCGGCGAGGACGGCTTCGAGATCTTCTGCGCGGCACCCGACGCCGAGCCGCTCTGGCAGGCCATGCTCGACGCGTGCGCGGGCATGGGCGGCAAGCCCGTGGGCTTGGGCGCGCGCGACACCCTCCGGCTGGAGGCCCGCCTTTCCCTCTATGGCAACGATCTTACCGACGAGACGACCCCGCTGGAGGCTGGCCTGGGTTGGGTGGTGAAGTTCGATGCGGGCGACTTCATCGGCCGAGAGGCGCTGCTGCGGCAACGGGACGCGGGGCTGCAGCGCAAGCTGGCTGGCTTCGTCATGCTCGGCCGCGGGATCGCCCGCCATGGCTACCCCATCCGCGATCCGTCGACCGGGGCCAGGGTGGGCGAGGTGACCTCGGGCACCGTGGGTCCCACCGTGGGCAAGAACATTGGGCTCGGCTATGTGCCGGCGCTGCTTCACCGGGCCGGGGCGCGCCTGCTCATCGACTGTCGCGGCAAACCCACCGAGGCCGAGGTGGTAGAAGGCCCCTTTTATCGACGCTAGCCTGCAGTACAATCCCGCCAGCGAAGGAGACCGACCGACATGAGCGAGAACGTTCCCAATGAGCTGCTCTACACCGAGGACCACGAGTGGGTCCGCCAGGAAGGCAACCTGGTCACCGTGGGCATCAGTCAGTTCGCCGTGGATCAGCTCGGCGACGTAACCCAAGTGGATCTGCCCAACGAGGGCGAAGCACTGAAACGGCACGAGGTGTTGGGGTCGGTAGAATCGGTCAAAGCGGTTTCGGATGTCTACGCCCCGGTGTCTGGCAAGGTGGTCAAGGTCAACTCCCCGCTGCAGGATTCCCCTGAATACGTGAACGAGGAACCCTACGACGGTGGCTGGATGGCGCAAATCGAGCTGTCCAACCCTGATGAGCTGAAGGGGCTAATGACGAGCGCGGCCTACGAGGAATTCCTCAAGGACCACGAAGGCTAGCCCAGGCCGATGCCGTCCCCACTCGATCCGACAGAACCCTTCTCTGCGCGCCACATCGGCCCCGACGACACTGATTTGGTCGCCATGCTCAAGGTGGTGGGCGCCCGCTCGCTCGACGAGCTGGTCAGCCAGACTGTCCCGGCTTCCATCCGTTCGACCACGCCGCTCGACCTGCCACCGCCGCTCTCCGAGCACCAGCTTTTGGCCGAGGCCCGCCGGCTGGCTAGCCACAACCGCGTGTTCCGTTCGTACATCGGCGTGGGCTACCACGACTGCGTCGTTCCGCCGGTCATCAAGCGCAACATCCTGGAGAACCCCGGTTGGTACACCCAGTACACGCCTTACCAAGCGGAGATCTCGCAAGGCCGTCTGGAGGCGCTGCTGAATTTCCAGACGATGATCATGGACCTGACCGCCATGGAAGTCGCGGGCGCGTCCCTGCTGGACGAAGCCACGGCAGCGGCCGAGGCCATGCACATGTTTACTGGCCTGGCCGAGCGCGACGACGCCAACCTGTTCTTCGTCTCTGAACTGTGCCACCCACAGACCCTGGCGGTGGTCGCCACCCGAGCCGAGGCGCGCGGCATCGAGGTCGTGGTGGGCAACCACGAGCGCTTCGCCTTTGACAACCGCGTTTTCGGGGCACTGGTGCAGTACCCCACCACCGACGGCAGCGTGGTCGACTACCGCGCCTTCTGCGAACGCGCGCACGCAGCCGGCGCGCGCGTGGCCGTGGCGGCGGACCTACTCAGCCTCGCTTTGCTGCTGCCCCCGGGAGAATTCGGCGCGGACGTGGCTTTGGGAAGCACGCAGCGCTTTGGCACGCCGCTTGGCTACGGGGGCCCCCACGCCGCGTTCTTCGCGACCCGCAGGGAGTTCGTGCGCAAGATGCCCGGGCGGCTCATCGGCGTGTCCGTCGACACCCACGGCCGCACCGCCCTGCGCATGGCCCTGCAAACCCGCGAGCAGCATATCCGGCGCGAGAAGGCCACCAGCAACATCTGCACGTCACAGGTCTTGCTCGCGGTGATGGCAAGCATGTACGCCGTGTACCACGGACCGGCCGGGATTCGCGCCATCGCTGAGCGGGTCGCCCGGCTGACGGCGGCGCTGGCCGAGGGTCTGGCGCGTCTCGGTCTGCGCGTGTGGCGGGGACCGTTTTTCGACACGGTCCGCGTGGAGGGTCTGGCCGCTGACGTGAAAACCTGGCACGACCGTGCCGAGGCCGCGGGGATGAACTTCCGGCCCCTGGGCCCGGCTGCCATCACGATTTCTCTCGACGAGACGACCAGCGAAGCCGACGTGACCGACATACTGGCAGTGCTGGCGCCTGCGGGCCACAAGCTTCCCGACGTGGTGGCTCTGGCCAAGGAAGCCGAGCCACCCATCCCCGACGCGCTCCTGCGCAAGAGCGCGTACCTGCAACACCCGGTTTTTTCCCAGTGCCATTCCGAGACCGAGATGTTGCGCTACATCCGGCGGCTGGAGGCGCGCGATCTATCGCTGGCGCACTCGATGATTCCGCTCGGCTCGTGCACCATGAAGCTGAATGCCACGGCCGAGATGTTGCCCATAAGCTGGCCCGAATGGGGCCGACTGCACCCATTTGCGCCGGTCAGCCAAGCCGAGGGCTACCAGAGCATGTTCCGCGAGCTGGAACACGTGCTGGCGACAGTCACCGGTTTTCGGGGCGTGTCGCTGCAGCCCAATGCCGGCTCGCAGGGCGAGTACTCCGGCCTGCTGGTCATTCGTCGCTATCACACTCGACGCGGCCAGGGCCATCGCGACGTGTGTTTGATTCCCGCCTCCGCCCACGGCACCAACCCGGCGTCCGCGGTCATGGCCGGGTTCAAGGTGGTGGGGATCGCCTGCGACTCCGGCGGCAACGTCGATGAAGCGGACCTAGAGGCCAGCGCAGTCGAGCACAAGGATCGCCTCGCCGCGCTCATGCTCACCTATCCTTCGACCCACGGCGTGTTCGAGGAAAACGTCAAACGGCTGTGCGCGATCGTTCACGAAAACGGCGGCCAAGTGTACATGGACGGCGCCAACATGAACGGCCTGGTTGGGCTTTGCCGGCCCGCCGAGATTGGCGCCGATGTCTGCCACATCAATTTGCACAAGACTTTTGCCAGTCCCCATGGCGGGGGCGGCCCGGGCATGGGTCCAATTGCAGTGGCCAGCCATTTGGTCGAGTTCTTGCCCGGCCACCCCGTGGTGCCAGTGGGCGGACGTGACGCGATCGGTGCGGTGGCGGCTGCGCCCTGGGGCAGCGCCAACATCCTGCTCGTCGCATGGGCATATGCCCGCATGATGGGCGCGGCCGGACTCAAGCGGGCCACCGAGTTCGCCATTCTCAACGCCAACTACATCGCCGAGCGCCTGCAGCCACACTATCCGGTTGTGTATCGGGGCAAGAACGGCCGCGTGGCGCATGAATGCATTGTGGACCTGCGACCGCTCAAGAAGAGCGCGGGCATCGAGGCCGAGGATGTGGCCAAGCGCCTCATGGACTACGGATTCCATGCCCCGACCATGTCCTTCCCTATCGCGGGAACCCTGATGATCGAGCCCACCGAGAGTGAGTCGCGCGCGGAACTCGACCGATTCTGCGAGGCAATGATCGCTATTCGGCAGGAAATTCGCGAAATCGAGTCGGGCGCGCAGCCGCGCGACGACAACCTGCTCAAAAACGGGCCCCACACCGCCGAATCGCTGGTCGCCGCCGAGTGGGCGCATCCCTATGCGCGTGAGCGTGCCGCCTATCCCCTGCCCTGGCTGCGTGGCCGCAAGTTCTGGCCGTCGGTGGGACGACTGAACAACGTGCTGGGCGACCGACAGTTCGTGTGCGCCTGCCCGCCCGTGGAGGCATACGATCCGCGTGGGGAGCCGGCCGGCTTTGCCGGCCGCGCACCATCGCGGGAGGGTTTGGCGAGGCCGAGCGAAGCGAGCGGGGAGGTAGTGGCGGGTGGGGGCCGAAGGGCGGAGCGAACCCTTTGAGGGTTCCCATCTGAAATAGCCATGGCCAGTACCAATCTGACCTTCTCGTCGCGCGACGTCCACCGGGCATGGCTTGCCACCCAGGCCATTTTGCCAGCGGGTTTTCGCGTGGGCACCACGTCTCTGTCATTCATTCCGGCCGAAAAGCCCAAGCCCGCCAAGATGAACCTGACCTTGGTCGCGCTCGATCGGCCTACCCCGGATTTCGCTGCGGCTTTCACTCGCAACGCCTTTCCGGGCGCGCCGGTGATCATCGGGCGGCGGCGGCTCGACGAGGCGACGGTCGGGGCGCTGGTGGTGAACAACAAGGTTTCGATCGCGTGCGCACCCAACGGTGTGGCCATTGCCGAGCACTGGTGCGAGGCAGTCGCAGGCGCGCTGGGATTGCAGGGCCGCCAGGTGCTGCCCAACTCGACTGGCGTGATCGGCTGGCGCATGCCGGTGGAGGCCATGCTAGCTGCCCTGCCCGATGCGGTGGCCTCGCTCGGGCAGCGATCCTTGCTCGACGCCGCGAGCGCCATCATGACCACCGACCTGTACCCCAAGGTCCGCCGCGCAAAGGTTGGCCGGGGCAGCATTGTGGGCTTTGCCAAGGGCGCCGGCATGATCGAACCCAACCTGGCCACCATGCTGGTCTTTCTGCTCACCGATCTCGCGATCCCGCGCGCCGATCTCCGCCGCATGCTGCTCCCGGCCGTGGACGGCAGCTTCAACTGCATGAGCATCGACTCGGACACCAGCACATCGGACACCGTGCTGCTGCTTTCGTCGGGCGCCCTGCCCTGCCCTGATCCGGCTAGTTTCGAACAGGCACTGGCCCAAGTCTGCCAGGATCTGGCGGAAGACATGCCCCGCAACGGCGAGGGCGTGCACCACGTGCTGCGCATTCGGGTCAGTGGCGCGCCCACCCAGGCTCTGGCCCGTGGCGTGGGCAAGTCAGCGGTCAACTCGCCCCTCTTCAAGTGCGCGGTGTGCGGCAATGACCCGAACGTAGGCCGCCTGGCGTGCGCCATTGGCAAGTACCTCGGCCCGGCGGCACCCGACCTGGACCTGCGCAACCTGCGCATCCGCATGGGAGGGCTGCCGATTTTCGAGGCAGGCAGCTTCCATCTGGATGCCAAGCTCGAAGCGGCTTTGGCCGCGCACCTGACGCAGGCCGAGCTTTACGCCAGCTCCGCACCTATCGACGGCGTGTTCCGCCCACCCATCGACTACCCCCCGCACGAACGCTGCGTGGAGATCGAGATTGATCTAGGTGTGGGCAATGCGACCGCCACCGTCATCGGTGCCGACCTCAGCCACGAATACGTGAGCGAGAACGCGGACTACCGGAGTTAGTCTCTGAAGCCCGCGGGATCCGCGAGGACTCCGATGCGTGCCGCGACGCTGGCCAACCGTTTGTCCCTGGTCCAAATCAGATATGGGCCGGCCATTGCGCTCGCCAGCAGGTGGGCGTCGATCCACCCGATGCCCGACGCATCCAGATTCTTCGTCTCGATCATGGCGAACACCTCGTCATCGCCGATGACCGGCGCGCGGGGGAGCTGTGAGAGCAGTCGGAGAACCTCGTCACGCCTCGCAATGCTGCCAAGTGCGATCTCACCCCGCACCGCCGGGTGGCAAACTACCTGGTTTGCCGCCAGCAGTGACCGGAGGGATATGGCGGAAGCCCGACCGGCAAAAAAATCGATCCAGACCGACGTGTCGGCGAGAATCACGACCGTCGATCCAAACGACGTCGAGCTGGCGCCTCGGCCGCGCGGTCGGAGCCGTAGAGCTCAACCAGTCGCTCGCGCGCGGCTTTGGCCAGCAGTTCGCGTAGGCCCATCTCGATGGCGGCCGTCTTCGTGGACGCGCGTGTCGCACGCATCGCACTGGCGACTAGATCTCCATCAATGTTCAGCGTCGTTCGCATGCATACAATCTTACCGATTCCGTCTGCACATGCAAGGCACAAGTTGCCGTCCGTGCAGGCTGCTATCCGACCCTCTTCCCTTCCGACCTCTGCGTCCTCTGTGGCCTCTGTGTGAAATAGCTAGCTTCCCTAGCTACAACCCAGGCTCCTCGCGGGAGGCGCCTTTCACCGTTTTGGCGTCGGTCAGCGCCTGAGCGAGGGCGTTCTGGATTTCGGTGCTTTCGGGACGGAGCTGGAGTGCGGCCCGATAGCTGGCGATCGCTTCATCGAGCCGGCCCAGCCGGTGCAGCGCCGTGCCGAGGTTGTAGTGGATGGCGGCGACGGTGTTGGGTACGCCGGCCACGTCGGGCTCGGTGCGCACGGCTGCGGCGCGCAGGGCTTCCTGGTAGTGGACAATCGCCTCGTCCAAGCGCTGCTGCTGCTCAAGCTCGGTGGCCAGGTTGTACTCCTCGACGATGGACGGGTTTTTTTCGACCGAATTGAGCGGGAGGTTGCACACGGCGAGCAGCACCACGAAGATCGCGGCGGCGCGCAGGCCAGCCCGCCGATCCCTGATGAGATCGACCACGCGCTCCAAGGCGAAAGCGGCGTAGATGGCAACCAGCGGGAGAATGGGAGCGCGGTAGCGGGCGGTGACAAAGAACCCGAGGAGATAGATTACCTGCGCGGCGAGAGTGCCGCCAAGCAGCCCGTGCTGTCGCCACGAGGAGCGGGCGAGCCACAGTCCGAGAAGGCCGAGCGGGATGAAAAGTCCGGAAGGAAAGGCGATTCCGCGGCGCCAGAGGAGCACCTGCAGCACCGACGAGTGGAGGCGTTCCGCGTACAGCCTCCTGCCGCGCGGCACCTCGGTTCCGTTGACAACCTCGACGGCCTTGCGGACCAGCAGCCGGAGCGAGGCGACTGGGTGGGCACGAAAATACGCGGCGGTCTTGCCCAGGAAGTAACGACTGTGCCCGGACGCACTGCGCACCCCGGCCCGCCAGGGTTCGGCAAGGATCTGGGCGAACCACGCGAAGTGCTGGACGTGATCGTCGCGGTTGATCTCCTGCAATTCGGGGATATTGCCGACGTACACGTTGATGCCGTCGGACCATCCCAGTGGGCTGAAGCGACCGGTGACGATGCGCCCGACGGTCCTGGATAGCGAAGTCGAGTCTCCTGGGGGAGAAGGCAAGACCGCGTGGGTGAATCTGCTTTCTGGAAATTCGTCGTAGCGAGCGTTGTGCCAGGCGAGCGGCGCCACCACCGCACCCAGTGAGAGCAACAGCACTGCGGCGCTTTTGAAAAAGCTGGTCGGGCCTGCCGTCTCCTGATCCGGCCGCCGTCGACGCAGCCATAGCCAGCCGAGAACGAACGGCACCAGAAGGAGGGTGCCGCCACGATTGAGCGCCGCCAAACCGATCACCGCGCCGGCAAGCGCCCAGGCCGCGTGGGGAGCCCGCCGGCGCTGCCGGCGGCGCACCATCGCGGGAGGGGTTGGCGAGGCCGAGCGCGAGGGCGCGAGCGCAGCGAGCGGGTGTGGAGGGGAAGGTGCAGGTCCCGAAGTCCCCGAAGGGGGAAGCGAGCGGGGAGGTGGTGGCGGGTGGGGGCCGAAGGGCGGAGCGAACCCCTCCAGGGTTCCCATCTCAAAGGGGCTCATTCCCAATTCACAACGCCTCGCCACCCGCAAGAGCGTCAGCACCGAAAGCAGCAGCAGGAAAACCTCCAGGTTGGCCGAGAGCGGCTCGAGGTCGTAGTAGATGAGGGTCCCGCAAAAAGTGCAGAAGAACGCCGCCGCGATCGCGACAAAGCGTCGCTCAAATGCCAGCCGGCCGATGAAATAGACCAGCAGGCAACTGAGCGCGCCGATCGCCGCCTGGAGCGACTTGAGGGTGACAATATCGTCACCGAAAACCCGGTAGAGTGCGCCGAGGAAAAGCGGGTACAGGGGCGGGCGGAAGAGCGCCTCCCGGCCGGGCCATTCGTGGTTCGCGAAGCGAAGAGCGAGCAAGTGGTAGTGGCTGGCGTCAATCAGGCGGTGCCAGAAGAACGGACTGGAAGCGTCCTGGGCGAGGTAAGCCAGCCGCACAGCCAGGGCGCAAAGAAAGACCGCAACTGGAGGGACAAGCCTGCGCAAGCGGATTTTGGGCAAGACGGTCATCGGCGCGGCTTAGTTGAGCATCGCCTTGAGCGCTCGGTAGTCAGGCTTCCCGGTGCCGAGCAGGGGCAGCGCCTCCAGCCGCACCACTCGCCGGATGTTGTGCAGGGGTGAAAGCCCGGCTTCGCGCAGGCAGCGGTTGGCGGTCTCGCGATCGATGTCCAAGGTCGTGAAGAGAACCAACTCGGGATGTTCCTCGTCGGGCGTGCATTCCACCGCCAGGCACGGGCCCTCGTTGCGAAGAGTGGCCATCCATTTGCCCTCCAGCGCGGCCTCGACCGCGGCCAACGGGATCATCTCACCGCCAATCTTTACGAAACGCTTGAGCCGACCGCAGAAGGTGAGAACGCCGTCGGTGTCTTCGCACACTAAGTCGCCCGTGCGGTACCATTCCTTGCCGGCAAACGACACAAAGGGCGATGCACCGTCGTACTTGAGATAGCCGCGGAAGATGCTGGGCCCACGTACCAGCAGCATGCCGCGCTGACCGCAGGGGGTAGGTTTGCCGCATTCAGCGTCGACGATGGCATGCTCAACCGACGGCAGGGGCAGACCGATGGTCTCGCGCCACGGCCGTTCGGGACGGTTGACCGAAACGATGGGCGAGCACTCGGTGATGCCGTAGCCTTCAATGACGATCATCTCGGGACACGCGCGCGCCAGGGCATCGTACACATGGGGCGGGCATTTCTCGGCGCCGGTAATTGCCAAACGCAAGCTGGCAAGCTGTCCTGGCTGGGCAGCGCGCACGATGCCAGCCAGGAAGGTGGGAGTGCCCACCACCAGGGTGGCTCGATACGCCTCGACTAGAGAGGCCAGGGTGGCGCCGTCATTGGGGTTCACGTGGTAGACGGTGCGCAAACCGCAAAGCAGCGGCAACAGCATGTCGACGGTCAGCCCGAACGAATGGAAGGGCGGCAAGATGCCCAAGAGAGCCTCGTCGGGACGAAGCGGAATGACCGCGAGTGCATCGCGAATGTTGGCCAGCAGATTGGCCTGGGTCAGGGGAACTGCCTTGGGCACGCTCTCCGAGCCGCTGGTGAAAAGCACGGCGGCCACTTCGGGCGCTCGCGCCTCTGCCAGCGGACCGACCAGGCCCAGTCGCGCACGCGCCGCTGCCAGCAGCTTGCCCGGAAGCGAGAATTGCTTGGCAACATCTTCCAGGAAGACCAGACGTTGCAAAAATCCCGGGGTGCTGGCGAAGCCTTCCGATTCGAGTCGACTGAGCAGCCGGCGAGCTGTCACCACGCAACGGATGTCGAGCGCATCCAATCCGTGAAGCACGCCGCGCGGCCCGGTGGTCCAGTTGATCATCACCGGCGTCTTGCCCGCAAACAGCGCGGCCAAGGTGGCTACGCTGGCGGCGACCGAGGCGGGCAGCATGATGCCGAGGTATGGCCCAGACATGCGCGCAAAAAACGGCCGCAAGAGCAGAAGTGCGGTGATGAAATCCCGGTAGCTGCGCACCCCGCTCTGCTGGTCAGCGATGACCACCTGGCTGGGATGCCGGCGGGCCATTTCCAGAAATATGCCGGTCAGGCTGTCGCCTGCAGGCATGGCCGGCGGTGCGGTGGCGTCCTCGGCCGCGGCTGACCAGGCGTGCGCCACGGGCTGAGGCTCGGCCACAGCCTTGCCCACGGTTTCACCCACGGCGGCCCGCATGATGTCTCCCACGGTCTCGATGGCGTCCACCTCGGGCTGGGGAAAGCCGAACTCGCTCTCTATCCATGCCTGGATCTCCACCCGCACCAGGCTGTCCAGCCCCAGATCGTGGGCCAGGCGCTGGCTCTCGTGGATCTCCTGCACGCCGGTGATCCGGCGCAGATACTCCAGCACGGTGTCGCGCGTGGCCGCCGGGATCCGGCGCGCCACGCCTGGTTCGGCGCCGCCCACCGGCTCGGGCAGCCAGCGCACGCCGCCGCCCTCCCACAAAGAATAGGGGACGTAGGTGCTTCCGCCCGCGTTGCGATTGTAGAAGTCCTCCAGATAGCGGTTGAGCACGACCCGGTCCGCGGCGCGCGGCAGGTCGTCGGGCTCGACCACATCGATGGCCATGTGGCGGCGAGGCGCGAGCACGAACCCACTCTTGAGCAAGCCCCAGAGGCCCTTGCGCAAAACGGGTAGGACCTCGGGCGGCCTGCCTGAGGCGCGACTGAAGCTGGAGCCCCACAGCCCGGCAGTGCGCACCAACACCACGCGCACGTCAGGGACCGCGCGCAGCAACTGCTCGACCGCGCTGTTGCCGCCCAGATCTTCGCGGCGCTGGCGATATATGCGACCCGCAGGATAGAGCAACAGCGCTTCGCCCTGGCGCAAGGCGGCGGCGCTGGCCTCGATCATGGATTCCACCTGCTCGCGGGCACCCCGGCCGTCGCGGGTCATGTCCGCGATCTCAAGAGCCCGCGCCCGCCGCGCCAGAAAATGAATTCCAAACCGCCGGGCCTGGGCGCGGTCGGCCAGCACGCGCGGCCGGAAGCGCGGCCACAGGATGGCCATCAACATGATGGGATCGATGAGCGCCGGGTGGTTGGCCAGGAAGAGAACGCCGCGACCGTCAGGTGAGGCGATGCGCTCCAGACCTCGCACGCGGATGCGGTAGCGCAACCAGAGCAGGCAGCGAATGAGAAGGCGAAGAAACCCGTTGAGCATGGCGGCTATTCTTTACCGACGCAGTATATCGCTTCCCGCCGGTATTCGGGCTGTCGTAGCATGGGATCCACCATGCGCATGACCACGACCATCGCCTTTCCCGCCACCGCTCTCATCGCGACTGCGCTTTTCGCTGAGCCCTCCAGCGACCAGCCCCCTGCCCCGGCTGCCAAGCCGCGTCCCGCCCGCCACTACGAGGGACTGCTCACCTGGGAAGTGCGCGATGCCGACACCGGCGTGCCCATCCCGTGCAAGCTGACCTTCGTCGGCGTTGAGGGCACCCGCGACCCTGAGTTCACCCACAACGACATCGGCAAGCCCGAGGGCGACTTGGCCATCGCCGCCTACCATCGCGTGTTCTCCGCCGCCGGCGACGGTGCAGTGCGGGTGCCACCAGGAACCTACGATGTCTACGTCAGCCGCGGCCTGGAGTGGGACGTGGCGGTGGTGCGCAAGCTCAAAGTCACGCCTGAAGGCGCTGATCTGGTCGCCCAGTTGCACCACGTGATCAGCTCGCCGGGCTGGTATTCGGCCGATTTTCACGTGCACGCCGCGCCTTCGCCGGATTCCAGCGTGCCCCTGCCCCACCGGGTCATCGAATTCATCGCCGACGGCATCGACCTGCTGACTTCCACTGACCACAACGTGGTCACCGACTACGGTCCCACCATCAAGGCGCTGGGTGTGGGCCACCTGATCAGCACCATCATAGGGGACGAGATCACCACCGCCTCGTGGGGTCATTTCGGTGCTTTCCCGCTGCCGCAAGATCTGGCACGGGCAGGCCAGGGCGCGGTGCTGGCCCACGGCCGTACACCCAAAGCCATCTTCGACGACGTGCGCACCCATGCGCCTGGTGCGGTCATCGACGTGCACCACCCGCGCATCGATCCGACTATCGGATATTTCATCATTGGCGAATTCGACCCGCACCTGGACCGCGCGGGCAAGAAGGGCTTCTCTTTCGACTTCGACGCCATCGAGGTACTCAACGGCTATCAGGACCCGGCTCGGCGCAGTGTGGATCGCATGATCGACGACTACCTGGGCCTGCTCAACCACGGACACCTGGCCACTGCCACCGGGAACTCCGACACCCATCACCTCACCTTCAACATGGGCGGCTATCCACGAAACTACCTGCGCGTTCCCGACGACCGCATCGGCCACGTCACCCCGCAGGACGTGGCCCAGGCGGTGAAAGCCCACCGAGTGTTCTTCACCACAGGTCCCTTTGTGCGCATGCGCGCGGGCCAGGCCGACATCGGCGACCTAGTGTCCGCGCCCAGCGGTCACGCCCGGATTGACATCGAGGTCGATGCCGCGCCCTGGGTGTCAGTCGACCGCGTGATCCTCTATGTGAACGGCAAAGAGGCCCAGCGCTGGCCCGTGCCGCCCAGTCAAAAGGTCGCGCGTTTTCGCGCCAGTCACGACATCACTCTGGCTGCGGATGGCTACGCCCTGGTTCGGGTCGACGGCAACGAACTGCTGGCCCCCGTGGTGGGCGACCGGAAGACCTTCGGTGTCTACCCGCTGGCGCTCAGCAATCCCATCTTCTTCGACGTGAACAACAACGGCCGCTATGATCCCGCCTACAAACACGGCGAAAAACACTAGAACCATGATGCAAACGACGTGGACGGACGATGTTCGGCAGGCGGCGAAGCGCATCCGGCGCCGGGTGCTGGAACACATCCTCAAGCACAACGGCGGCTACATGAGCCAGGCTTGCTCATCAGCCGAAATCCTCTCCACCTTGTACCTCAAGGTCATGAACCTCGCCCCTCTCGACAAGCCCCTGCGGCCGAGGCCCTTCCCTGGGGTTCCCTCGCGCACCAACCGGCGCTACTTCACGGGCGCCGAGTTCAATGGGCGCGCCCAATCGCACCAGGATAGGTTTTTCCTCTCCCCTGCCCACTACGCGTTGGTGCTGTACGCAACGCTGATAGAAACCGGTCGCATGGATCCCTCCGGTTTGGAGGACTTCAACCGCGACGGATCGTCGGTGGAAATGATCGGCGCGGAGCACTCACCCGGAATGGAGGTGACCGCCGGCTCTCTCGGTCAGTGCCTGTCCCAGGCCGCCGGGATCGCGCTGGCGCGGCGGATCAAGGGAGAGCAAGGCAAGGTCTGGGTCTTCATGAGCGACGGCGAGTTCCAGATCGGCCAAACCTGGGAAGCCGTTGCGGCGGCCTCCTTTCACCGTCTCGACCGGCTCGGGGTCTTCGTGGATGTGAACCGTCAACAATGCGATGGTTTGGTAGTGAACGTGATGCACCTGGAGCCACTCCACCAGCGCCTAGAGTCTTTCGGATGGCGCGTAGTCCGGGTAAGCGGCCACGACCCTGAGGCGCTCGCCGCCCCCGCGGCCCAGACTGCCGACGGGCGTCCCCTGGTGGTGTTGTGCGATACCGATCCCTGCTTCGGTCTGCAACTGCTGCGGGAGCACGCCCCCAAGCTGCACTACCTCCGCTTTGGAACTTCCGACGAGCGCGAAGCCTATCGTCGCGTTCTAGAGGCAATGTAGTGGAAACTTTCTCGCGTGTGCACGCCAAAAACCTGGTGGCCTGGGCCAAGGACAAACCCAAGGCGGTCGTGTTGTCGGCGGACCTCACCAGTTCTTGTGAGGCCGATGCCTTCCGCGACGCCTTTCCCGACCGCTTCTTTTCCATGGGTGTCGCCGAGCAGAACATGCTGTCCTTCGCGGCCGGATTGGCGCGCGAAGGTTTCCTGCCTCTCGTGCACACCTTCGCGGTCTTCATCTTCCGCCGCGCCTACGACCAAGTGGCCATGAGCGTGGCCTACCCCAACCTTCCGGTGAAGATGTTCGGATTTCTGCCCGGGATCAGCACGCCGGGCGGTGCCACCCACCAGGCAGTGGAGGATGTGGCGCTTATGCGCACGCTCCCCAACATGACGGTGCTGGAGACCGGCGATGCCACGGAGGTGGAAAGCGTGCTGGACGTCGCAGCCTCGGTGCCGGGGCCGGTCTACGTGCGCATGCTTCGGGGCGATTTGCCGCGGCTTTTCCCCGCCTCGGAGCCTTTTCGCCTTGACCAGCCCCGCGTGCTTTCGCGCGGGAAGGACCTGACCATCCTGTCGGGCGGGCTGTGTACCGAAGAGGCTTTGCCGGCCGTCGCCCTGCTGAAGACCCGCGGGGTGGCGGTAGAGCACTTGCATATTTCCACCCTCAAACCCTGCAATCACCCGGCAATCCTGCAGGCCCTGGCCCAGCCGAAGCATGGAGTCCTGACCCTAGAGAATCACCTGGTGCAGGGCGGGCTCGGATCGATCGCGGCCGAGAAGATCGCCGAAAACGGCCTGGGAGTGAAACTATTTCGCCTGGGACTTCAGGACACGTTCGCCCACGGCGCTTCCAAGGGTTACCTGATGCGCGAATACGGGCTGGACGCTTTCGCCTTGGTGCAAGCCGCGGAGCGGGCACTCAAGACAGATCTCAACATTCGCCGCGAGGATCTTGCCCAGGTGCAGGTCGACGCGGTACCCAGTGAAGCCAAGGCCGAGGATCTCTGATGGAAGAACGGAAATCCTGTCAGAAGACTCCTTGCCACGACTGTGACCGTTTCGCCGCCTGGTACCTTCTTGGCGGCGACGAAGCCGAGGCCCGCGCCAAGGCCGAAGACCTTTGCCTGGAGCAAACCGTCGAGTGCCCCGAGGAGATCCTCCCTGCGGGGTTCATCCAAGACCAAGTCGTTGGACGCCTGGAGGCATTCGAGAGGACAGACGGCGGAGCGCACCGGGCGCTGGTCTCGTTCTTGGACGACGTGACGGGCGGCGAACTGCCCCAGCTCCTCAACGTCCTATACGGCAACATCAGCCTGAAGAAGGGGTTTTGCCTCGATCGCGTGCGGGATTGCTTCCCCTTCTGGAGACGTTTCAAGGGTCCGCGTTTTGGGCGCGAGGGCCTTCGCACCCTATTGGGCGTGCCCCGTCGACCACTCCTCTCCACTGCCATCAAACCCATGGGGCTGCCGCCGGAGCAGCTGGCGCTGTTGGCCGGACGTTTCGCCGCGGGCGGAATCGACTTGATCAAAGACGACCACGGCCTTTGCAACCAACCCTTCGCGGCCTTTGCCGAGCGCGCAGGGCGCTGCGCCGAAGCTGTACGCAAGGGTTCCGCGCAAGCCGGCCACAAGGCCCTCTATGCTCCCAACGTCACGGCGCCAGCGGACGAAGTGTGCAGGCGTGCCCGTTTCGCCAAGCAACTCGGGGCGGGCGCCCTGTTGGTCTGTCCCGGCCTCACCGGGTTCGATGCCATGCGGACCTTGGCCGACGACGATACCCTGCAATTACCCATCCTGGCCCACCCGGCCTTTCTCGGAAGCTTCGTGACCAGCCCGGACAACGGCATCTCACACTACGCTTTGTTCGGCCAGATCATGCGCATCGCGGGGGCGGATGCCATCATTTTCCCGCATGCGGGCGGACGCTTCGGCTTCTTGCCGGAGGACTGTCGCGAAGTAGCGGACGGGACGCAGGCACCTCTCGGCGGGTTGAGAAGCATATTCCCTGCCCCAGGCGGCGGCATGAGCCTGCAGCGCATCCCAGAACTGCTGGAGTTCTACGGCAACGAAGTCATTTTCCTAGTTGGCGGGGATCTCTTGCGCAACGGCGCGGAGATCGAGAAGAACTGCGAGCGATATCGGAAGATGGTGGCCGACGTCTGAAGCGCGTCGGGGCACAAGCAGCAGATTCAGCACTCCGAATCTCAGTGCCGTGCGCCGGGTGCTTGACCGGCTGATCTCGCCGTGAGAGGTTTCGATCTCAAGATTCTGTCAAGACCAGCAGCGGCCCTCGCTGGCGGGCCAGGGAACCTTCGACACGGTCATGGAAACCATCCACGAGCTCGGGGAGCAGGCGGGAGGCGTGTGGCGCGGCGTCCACAAGAAGATCGAGGGGGACTGTTCATGAACCCCATCGGCGAGATCGGCGAATCACACGTCTATGCCGTGCCGGTACTCGATCGCTACCTGCTGTACGCTCCGGTTAGCAAGCTAGTCGCAGTGGTCAACGAGGCTGCCATCCGAGAGGTTGGGGCGTACCTCGCGTCAGGAGAAGCTCGCGACGGGTTGCCTTCAGAGTTGCAGGACCTGCTGCAACAACTCGGTCCGTCCGAGGTCCCAGACCCGGTGCAGAGGCGGGGACCGCTCGCGCCCGCTTTCCTAGGTATCATTCCCAGCCGGCGCTGCAACATGGCCTGTCGCTACTGCGACTTTCGCGACCCTGGGCCGCGCCAGCAAGTGATGGACCCCGCCACCGCGGTTCATGCCATCGACTTCATGGCGGAATACTGCGAGAAACGCGGGCAGAAGGCCTACCAGATCCAGCTTTTCGGTGGGGAGCCGTTCGTCGAGGATCGTGTGGTCGATGTCGTGGTTCACCATGCCCGCTTTGTCGCCTCGCGCATTGGGGTGTTTCCCTCTTTTGCAGTCTCGACCAATGGCCTGTTTGGCCCAGCCCGGCGGCGGTTTGTTGGCGATTTCTTCAGCCGGGTCGTTCTTTCGCTTGATGGTTTCCGGGAGTTTCACGATCGGAATCGCCCGATATCCCCTGATCGCCCCAGCTTCGACGAGGTCGTCGAGACGGCACGGTATCTGAGCACGGCGCGGGCGCAGCTTTGCATCCGCTGTTGCGTGACATCGGAATCCGTTCTTCACCTGGAATCCATTGCGCGCTGGTTGTGCGAGGAGTTTCATCCCGCTGTTGTCAACTTTGAGCCCATGACTGAGAGTCCCGAGTCGCGAGAAGCTGGCCTCGCCCCGCCATCCCCGCACGATTTCGCAAGGCATGCGCTGCGCTCTTGGCAGGTCCTGGGCTCACACAATTGCGAGCCAGCCTCGGCCCCCATTTTGACCGACGGCCTGCAAAACACGTCTTGCCCGGTGGGGAAGGACGCGGTGATTGTGCATCCTGATGGCCTGCTTGCTAGTTGCTACCTTCTGCCCAGCGACTGGGAAGCCCGCGGCATGGACCTGACCGTCGGTCGCATTCTCGCTGACGGGACGGTCGACATTCGCATGCCTGACGTGCTCGAGTTGCGCAGGCTCATCCGGTCGAAGCCGCGCTGCGCCCGCTGCTTCTGCCGTCTGACCTGTGCGGGAGGATGTCACGTGAACAACAGCTACCCCGGCTGTCCGGAACGCTACAGCGATTCCTGTCTCGCCACCCGGGCTCTGACCGCTGCCACACTTCTCGAAGATCTCGGGCAAGCGGAGGTCGCCGAGGATCTGGTGACGGATCCTGAGGGGCTGGACAAACTTTCCGCGCGGTCATCGGATCGTGTCGTCGACATGGAAGAAGGGCCATGAGACCGCGTCCCGTGTTCCAGCCCGATCCCGATACCCGGTTCGTAGTCGAGCCAGCGGGGGTCAGGCTTGTCCACGGGCAGAGCGAAACGACTTTGGGATATCCCGAGGCCGCGATCTGGGACATGGCAGTCCGGGGCTACGACCTTGCCAGGATTGTCGACCTTCTCCGGCACATCATCGGGGTCACACCGGCGCATGCAGAGCAGGTAGTTTTCGATACTTTGCAGATGCTCAGTGAACGCGGATTCGGCAGCAGAGAGAAGGCCGATGACTAGCGCGCGTCGCGAGGCCAGCTTCGCGCCCGAATGCCTAACCATTGGATTGGGCAAGGACTGCAACCTCGACTGTAGCTATTGCTACGCCAAGGCGCGGCCGGGCCAGACGACGCCGCTGCTCAACCCGGCCGAGTTTCTAACCGCTATCCGGGCAGGAGCCGAACTGGTGGCTCGCACCTGCCAAGCACAGGGCCGCCGTCTGTCTTTTGCATTTCAGGGAGCCGGCGAGCCCTTTTTGGATTTCGATCGGCTCGCTAGTGCGGATGAGGCGGTGCGCGCGATCGCGGCCAACCACAAGTTGTCGGTATTTTCGTACATCACCAGCAATGGAACTATGGGGAAGCAGTCCTATCGTTGGGCCGCGCAGCGTTTCGATCGCATATGCCTTTCAGTCGACGGCCCGCCCCGGCTGCACGATTTGGCGCGACGTTTTCGCAACGGAACTCCTACCTCGGCCAAAGTGCGCGACACGGTTGAGCTGTTAATGGCTTTGGGCAAGCCACCCGCCTGCCGTGTCACCGTGACTCGCGACAACGTGGACGGAATGCGCGCGATGGCCACGTTCCTCTTGGTCGAGCTGGGATTGACGGAGGTACAGTTCGAGCCCGTGTACAGCCATCCTGAACTATATCCAGAATCCGAGCAGTTCGTGCAGGGCCTGCTCGCTGCACGCGCGATCGCTCGCAGCTGTGGCGGCGTGGCGTTTTACTCCGGCTACCGTCATGGCGAAGTGCACGGACCGTATTGCCAGACCTTGCGGCACGTGCTTTTCGTGACCGGGAATGGGACGGCATCGGCGTGCCTGTTCCGCGAGTGCGAGGGCAGCGACAGTCCGTTTGTCATCGGAGCGCATTTTCCCAAGAATGACGTCTTCGCGATCGCACAACAGCGGATCGATGAGTTCGAGGCAGCGGTGTTGCGGCTGCCGGAGCCTTGCGAGACCTGCGCTGTCCGAGATCATTGCGTGCGCGGGTGTCCAGACTTCTGCCCCATCGATGTCGCCGGTAAAGAACGCGACGTCACCCAGACCCTGCGTTGTCGCATCAACCGACTCCTTCACGCCACGGAGCAGGGCAAAGACCGGGCTGGCAGCACAGCGCGTGCCGGGGTAAGCGGCTCCGGCGAGCTTCCCGAAGTATTGCTGGTTGCCCAGCGCGAACTGCGCGGGCAGAAGAACGTGGTTCCCAATAGCAGCCGACATTTGGCTGCGTGGGAAGGTTTCGTCGACGACTTGCGCAGCCGGGTTCCGTCTGCCCAGGTGGCCGACGACGGGGCCACCATTTACCTGGGCAAGCTGTCCCCTGGCTGCGGTCACTGCAAGCGCGGGAGCTGGGACTGCATCTTCGTTACCAAGCTGTGCAATCTGGCCTGCTCTTTCTGTTGCTCGGCCAGGGCCAACCCACGCGAGGGATTTGCATCGGCGCTCGGCAAATCGGTCGAGCAGCTCATCCAGAACTATGAAGCCATCGGAATTGGTGGGGTCAGCCTCAGCGGGGGCGAGGCATTGCTTGAGCCCGAGCTGGCCTTCTCTTTGCTCGAAGCATTTAGGAAAGGGTCGCACGGCAGATACCTCTGGCTTTACACCAATGGGCTGCCGCTGCGGCCCGAGTACATTGAGCGTTTGGCGGATCTCGGCCTCGACGAGATCCGTTTCAACGCCGCAGCTACGGGTTACGACGATCCGATCGTGCTGGAGACCATGGCCCGCGCAGCGCGACGGATCCCTGCGGTAGCCGTAGAAATTCCGGCGATTCCCGGCGATGCGGCCAAGCTGCTCGCGTGCCTCGCCGCTTGGTCCAATGCGGGCGCTACCTATCTAAATCTTCACGAGTTGATGCGCGAGTGCAACAGCCACTCGGCCCGTTTGCAAGGCGAGTTTCGCCAAGTGGTTCTGGCCGACGGACATGTGACGGACGTTTCGGTTGGGAGCCGGGAAGTCGCCCTGCAGGTCATGCAGGCGGTGGTCGACAGCAACATCCCGCTCAACGTCAATCTATGCTCTCTTGCCAACAAGCTGCTGCAGCTTCGGGGCCGAAGGAATAATCTGGCGGTCCTGCGCCGCCAGCCCCACCAGCGCCTGGTCGACTCCGAGTACCTGGACACAGTGCTCGCCTGCACCTCGCGCGAGGAGTACGCGTTCGTGCACCCGAACGAGATTCCGCGGCTGCGACGCAGCGGGGGCAAGCAACGCCTATTTTTCATCCGGCGCACGGCGCCCCTGTCGCTGGACGATCCCGGGCACTTGGTGCAAGTGGAGGAAGTGACCTGATGTGGTTTCACATTCGCCTGCTGGAGGCGTGCAATCTCCGCTGCCCGAATTGCTACGCGAGGGATCGAGACCGCTCTGCGCGCATGGACTTGCCGATGTTCCGCGATGTCCTGGACACTATCTTGCGCATTGATTCTTCGCGCAGGGGCAAGTCGGTCATCTACTTGAGCGGTGGCGAGCCGCTGATTCACCCCGATATTTCGCAGATGGTTGACCAGTCTTGCCGGCGATTCGACCGCGTGAACATTCTCACCAATGGGATCGGCGTCGTGGATGTGCTGCCTGGGCTTCTGCCCTACCAGGAGAAACTGTGCGTGCAGGTGTCGCTCGATGGAGATCAGGTGACCAACGACGCCATTCGCGGAATCGGCGCGTACGACGCGGCCCTGGCTGCCCTGCACGCTCTCAAACAGAACAGGCTCCAGCATTGGATCAGCTACACGGTGTGCCAGACCAACCGGCACTGCTACGAAGAGATCTTGGACGTGGCCTGCGCCACGAACTCGCACTTCAACAATGTTACGCCGTACACCGGCGATCCGGAGCTAATGCTTGCCTACCCTGAGTGGAAAGAGTTCAAGTACCGTTTCAAGCGCTACGCCATGCAACTCGGCCTAGAGATGAGCCACGGCCCTAACTCCTGTGGCTTCAACTACGACTGTGGGGCGTTTTTCGGCGGTGTGACAGTGAGCCCCGATGGCACTCTGGCAGGCTGCGCCCGGGTGAATGAAACCGTGGGCGGCTATCGCGACATGGAACGGCACCTGCGCACACGGCCGCGGTCGATCCACGAGACCTGCATGAAGGCACGCTGGGGGAAGCTTGCGAACTTCAGGATGCTGACCAGACTCGAAGGCTAATCTCTCCCCAAGGCGGCCACGAGCTGGTCCTTGGTCAACTCCCGGTTGATCAGGCAACGGTCCGGCAGATCCCGCGTGGCCGCACTCTCTGCGTGCAGCACCTTGGCCGGACAATCCCCGGCACAGTGCCACTTACAGAAGCAATCCTGGCAGCGCGGCTTGTCGAGCACCGAGAGGTCGAAAAGACGCGCGCGTCGCTGTTCGTCCACCGCAAACGAGCGGGTTTGCAAATCATAGCGGCCAAAGAAAAAGACCGGTGCAAGTGGGTCCTTGGCGTCCGCTACTTCGTAGCAGCTCGTGATGTCGCCGCTGGGCGTGACCACGGCCGAGTCGCCGCACGCCTTGCAAAAGACATTGGTCAAGACGTCGAGCCTGGCCCCCGAGTAGGAGAGCGTCCTGCCGAAGCCTGCAGCCACGTTGCGGGCCTTGCGGAAGTTGTCGATAAACTCGTGTGCATCCGGCGCCCTGACGTCCCCGCTCTCCGCCCGCCCGCGCGGAAACATCGGCTCCATCTGAATCCGCTTTGCGGCGCTATTGGTGCACAGGAAGTGCGCGATCTCGTCCATGCGCGAGACGCTTTCCGCGGTGATAGTGCTCCGCATGGCATAACGGAACTTGACCTGGTCGAAATGCTCCATGGTCTTCATCACGAGTCCCGACGATGGACTGCCGTCCGGCAAGATTCTGTAGGAATCATGAATGGCTGGAGGGCCGTCCACTGACAGAGTCGCGGAATCGATGTTCTCGGTCAGCCAGAACCGTTGAGCCTGGTCCAGTACGCCATTGGTGCCGACCGACGTCATAACGTGAATGCCAAGGTCTCTCTCCTTGTCCCGCAGGTAGTCCCTGGCTCTCATGAACAGCGGCCACACCGCGCCCGGATCCCCGCCATGAAAATTGACCGCAATGAGCTTTCGGCGGGCGGCAGCGGCGTTGTCAAAGATCCGGTCGATGACCCCAGTGACCATGTCCCAGGGCATGGTTTCGCGGCTCTTTCCGCCACGCGCATAGCAGTATTTGCAGCGAAGCGTGCAGTCCTCGGTGAGGAATAGCGAAACTGTTGTGGGCTGAAACGGCCCGGGCTGCTGGCAAACGCACAAGGGATCTTCGCGGGGCTCATCGACATCGCACTTGTCGCCCAGCGTGTCGCGCAAGCGTTGCAGAGCTGAGACGTCGCCTTTGTTGGCCTGACCGACCAGATTCGCCAGAGCCGCATTTCCCAAAAGAACCGTGTGGCGAAACGGAAAGTAGACGATGTGCTGCCCCTGGTGAGGAATGGTGAAGACTTCCATGAGGTACAGCTCGAATCTCAGCCGGGGAAGTAATACGTGCCGTCGCCCCCGCCTTCGGTATCGCAGGTGCAGACTGTGTCGCACGTGCAAACTGTGTGGCAGGTGCAGGCGACCGTGTCGCAGGTACAGGCTGCTGTTGTAGTGTAGCCAGGCACGCACGATGTTACTTCCAGAGAGCCGCACTTGGGATCCGCAAGACCAGATCGCAGGCTTCCGTCCGGGAGGCTCCAAAGCGCAACAGTCTTGTCGTAGCTTCCGGAAGCAAGCAGTGTTCCAGCCGGGCTAATTGACACCGTGGTCACCAAATCAGAATGCCCAGCCAGCGTCCTCAGAAGCGCGCCGCCAGGCAGGCTCCAAAGCTTGATGGTCTTGTCGTAGCTTCCCGAAGCAAGCAATGTTCCATCGGGGCCAATAGATACGGCAGCCACTACATCAGAATGCCCTGTCAGTGTGTTCAAGAGCCTACCATCCGGCATACTCCAGAGTTTGATGGTCCTGTCGTGGCTTCCTGAAGCAAGCAGAGTTCCATCTGGACTGATGGCTACCGACCTCAACTTATCAGTATGCCCTAAAAGGGTGTTCAGGAGCGCGCCATCCGGCAGACTCCAGAGTTTGATGGTATCGTCCAAGCCTGCAGAAGCGAGCAGAGTTCCATTAGGGCTGATAGCTACTGTCGTCACCCAGTCTGAATGTCCCGTAAGTGTGTTCAGTAGTGCGCCATCGGGCAGGCTCCACAGCTTGACGGTATGGTCTCCGCTGGCTGAGACGAGCAAGGTTCCATCTGGGCTGATGGCGACTGCCTCCACCCAGTTGGCATGTCCTGTAAGTGTGTTCAAGAGTGCGCCATCGGGCAGGCTCCACAACTTGATGGTCTGGTCTCGGCTAGCGGAGGCGAGCAAGGTTCCATCTGGGCTGATGGTGACTGCCTCCAAGCCAGCAGAATGCCCCGTAAGCGTGTTCAAGAGTGCGCCATCGGGCAGGCTCCACAGCTTGATGGTTGCGTCGTCGCTTCCCGACGCGAGCAGTCCCCCGTCCCTGCGGATTGCTACCGATTGGACCACATCCATGTGCGAAACAACCACTGTACCGGTGCATTCGTCTATGCGCTTTGAGGTCCGGTTGTTGGGGGTGCACCCGCCAATCGTCGCCGCGGACACCCCCGCGGCGGCGCCGGCCAGCGCGTTCTTAAGAAAATCCCGGCGGCCGCTCTGCGCTGAACCCATCTTCCCTACCTTGAAAACCTGCGGGGCCTCGTCGGCATGCTGCCCGCCTGCAATTTCGCTCACCCGGTCATCGTGTTTCTTGTCAGCCATGGGCGTGCCATCTCCTATGCTTGGTCGGAAGGTCAGAGCCTGCCGTGCAAATTTTGACGGGCAGAATACCGAATTCCGAAGAGTTTGCGAACGCGCTGGATGGACCCAATCAACCCTCTAGTCGCGTTGCGCTAGCGCGCGGCCGGATTGCCCTCGCCCATCCCGGTTGCCCATCGGGCTTGGGTGGTGTGTTGGAATCTCTTGCGCGGTAAAGTAGTCGCCAAGCATGAGCAACGACGAGCAGCAGGTGACGAACCCTGACGTTGATCGCGCGCGCCGCAGTTTCTTTCGCTAGTTCGTTGCCGACGCAATGAGCAAGGTCCGGGAGATGCGCGGGATACGGCAGTTTCGACTGAGCGAGATCCACCAGCGGCCCGACCACGTGATCGCCGCGATGGTTCCTGCGCAGCGCCGGCTCGGGCGGATCCGGGTGCAGGAAAACCGCCTTGTACAATGCAGGCGCGACGGAACGCCGGAAGCCACCTTGATGGAGCTGGGCGAGCAACACACGCGGCTGCTTTCGCGTTTTGACGGGGTCCGTAGCGTGCGCCAGATCGCGCGCGACTGGGCCGCCGAGACGGGACTGCCCGAGGCAGAAGCCTTTGCCCAGGTGAAGAGCTTCTTCTTGCCTCTGGCGAAGCTGGCGATTCTGGTCCCTACTTCATCGCCCGAGCCGGAAGACTGATGCCGAACGTTTCGATCACCTCCGCCTGCAATCGAGCCTGTTCCTACTGCTTCGCGCGCGATACGTTGACCGGGTATGGGGCAGACAGGGCCATGACTCTGGAGATTTTCGCGGCGGTGCTCGCGTACCTGCAGCGCTCGGGCATCAACGAGATTCGGCTGCTGGGCGGCGAGCCGACACTGCACCCGCAATTTGCGGCGCTGATGGACATGATCCTCGCTACCGGCTTACGCCCGATCGTCTTCTCCAACGGGCTCATGCCGCCGCAGGCGCTCAACCGATTGCGCGCGATCGAGCCAGGACGGCTGCGGGTGATGGTGAACGCCTCGGCGCTGATCGAGGGCGAGCCGGCCCTGGTCGATCAGGTGCGCCAGACCCTGCGGCTGCTTGGCCGGCGGGCCATGCTCGGCGTGAACCTGCACACGCGCCAGCCACGGCTGGATCGGCTTCTCGACACCATCGCGACGCTGGACCTGATCCCGCGTCTGCGCCTGGGCCTGGCGCACCCCACGCTGGCCGGGAGCAACCTCAGCCTGGCCGCGAAAGCCTACCGGCAGGTGGGACGGAACATCTCGGCGATCGCGCGTGCCGCCGCTGATCGCGGCATAGTTCTGAGCTTAGATTGCGGTTTCGTTCCCTGCATGTTCGCCCACGAGTCGCTGCCGTCGCTCGACGTGGCCGTCTCCGACTGCGGTCGGCGCTGCAATCCACTGCCCGACATCTTGCCCGATGGTCGCGCGATCGCCTGCTACCCGCTCGCCGATCTGGGCGCCGTGGCGCTGGACCAGACCGTCACGGCCGTCACTATCAGACGCCACTTCCAAGGGGTGCTTGCGCCCTACGCGGCTCTCGGCATCTTCCCCGAGTGTTCCGCCTGCGAGCTGTTTCGTGACCGGCGCTGTTTGGGCGGGTGCCGAGCGGCGGCCCTGCGGCGGCTGGTCCCGGCATCACGGCCCTTTGTTCTGGAGGCGCAGCAGGGGTGGCGCGAGCGAATGCGAGCCGAGGTCCCGGTTGCGTTTGCCTGCGCGAACCATAGAATGGGCGCCGGGCGGTCGCGCTGAGGGGGATCGTACAAAGAGCATCTTGAGGAAAGGAAAAACAATGAACCGATTGCATAGAGCATGGCTGGTTGTCTCCATACTCGCTTGTGGCTCTGGGCCGGCGTACGCGGCGGCGAAGAAGCCGGAGCCAGCACCGGCGAAGAAGCCGGCGCCACCGGCGGCGCCCGCAAAGCTGGAAGTCTTGCGCTGGTCGTGGCAAGGCTGGGTTCCCGGGATGTTTTGCACCAAGATCGACGAGCCGACAGACCCGCACGGATGGAACGACAACTTCCTCTGTTCAACCCACGATCTTGGCCTGCGCTGGTCGAGCCTGGGGCCCATCAATGGAATGGTTTGCACCAAGTTCTTTGAGGGCTCCGATCCCGATGGATGGAGCGACAACTATCTTTGCGCCCCCAAAGACTATGGTTTCCGATGGTCCTTCGACGGACCGGTGGGGGCTATGCAGTGCCTGCAGATTACCGAGCCCTCAGACCCGCACACGTGGAATGACAACTTCCTGTGTTGGCCCCCCGCGGGAAAGGGCCCGCTCAATGCCGTCAGTTTTCCCAAGAACCGTACCGATCTCATCAACCTGATCAGGTCGAGACGCAGCTATCAATCCTATTTGGAAATCGGCCAGGGCGGCAGAGAGGGGAACTTCGACGCGATTGACAGCAAGATCAAGATCGGGGTTGACCCGGATCGCAAGTTTAACGCCGCTTTCCAAATGACATCCGATGAGTTCTTCGCGCAGAACAAGCAAACCTTCGATCTCATCTTCATCAACGGTCTGCACGATGCCGCCCAGGTGGAGAACGCCATCGTGAACTCCCTGAAGGTTCTCAACAAAGGGGGAACCATAGTCATGCGTGACTGCAATCCGACCTCGGCAGCGGGCGACGTTTGGAAGGCCTGGATCAAGCTCAGGTCCACCCATGATGATCTGAAGATGACCGTGATCAATTTCGACGGTGGCTGCGGGGTGATCACCCGCGGCAAGCAGACCAAGCTGAAGCTGCCGGCTGAGCTGACCTACCCAGGCCTGGATGCGCACCGAAAGGACTGGTTGAACCTGACCGAAGTCGATGCCTTCCTGAAGGACCTCGCGAGCCAGTAGCGTCAAAGCTAGTTGCCCGCCAGCTCCGTCACCAGCCACGCAAGTCGTTCGCCCCGCTCGACGAAGGCACCGGTCGCGCGGGCTAGTGCCCGTTCAGGCATACCCGCCACCACTGCGCTTTCGGGATCTTCCACCACCGCGGTGCCACCCGCGGCGCAGATCGCGCCCAAGCCATCGGCCCCGTCGGTGCCCATGCCCGACAAGACGATGCCCAGCGCACGCCGGCCGAAGGCGACGGCCAGCGACGACAGCAAGACCGTGCCAGATGGCCGAAAGCCGTCGACGATGTCGCCGGACCGCAGTCGCACCCGCCCGTCGAGAGTCACCTCCACATGCGCGTCGTCGCCCGCTACCACCACCTCGCCAGGCGCTGCGCTGTCTCCGTCGCGCGCCAGTTTCACCGACAGTTTGGTGGCCGTCGCCAACCACGAGACCAGCGCGGTCGCGAATCCCCGTTCGGTGTGTTGCACGACCACTATGGGCGCAGGAAAGTCGGCCGGCAGGCCCGCCAGCAGATCGCGCAGCACGCGTGGCGCACCCGTCGAGCCGACCACGCCCACCACAGCAACCTCGCTGGGACGAAGGGGTAGCGATCGACGAATCACCGGCTGAGCCAGGGCGCGCGCGCGTGCCACTTGCACCATGCGGCGGATGGTCCCTGCCAGTCGATGCAGGCTCTTGTCGTCAAATCCCGCGCCGGGCTTGTGGAAAACCTCCAATGCCCCGCCCGCCAGCGCCCCCTGCACCAGCGGGCCGGTCGAGTCTGGCGCGCTCGCCACCACCAGGATCGGGCAGGGAGCCTCGCGCATGATGCGCAAGGTGGCGTCGGTTCCCCCCATGATCGGCATCAGCAAGTCCATGGTGACAAAATCGGGTCGCAGGTCGGTGGCCAGGCTGACCGCCTGCGCCCCGTCGCCTGCCTCACCCACCACCTCTATGTCGGGCTCACGGGAAAGCCCTTCGCGCAGCACCTCACGCACCACCGGAGAATCGTCGACGATGAGCACGCGGATGCGCGCTGGCTGACCGGTCGCGATCGCCCCGACTCCCCTGCCCTCCGCCTGGACACGAGTGCAAGCCTGCGTGCGGGCCATGCGGCGCACGGTGGCGGCAAGTGCCGCCGCCGCTGTCGCGTCGAAACCTGTGGCTGGTTTAGGGAACACCTCGAGTACGCCCCGAGCCAATGCCTCCATCGCCAGCATGCGCACATCCCCACCGTCACGCGCCACCACCACGATGGCCGTCGGACAGTCACGCATGATCCTTTCTGCCGCCTCCAGCCCGTCCATCACGGGCATGAGCACGTCCATAGTGATGACATTCGGCTGCAGTTGTGCGGCCAGCTCAACCGCGGTCTTGCCATCGCCCGCCTCGCCCACGACTTCGATGTCCGAGGTGGCCGCGAAGGTCTGGCAAAGCACCGCCCGGATGAGTGGGGAATCATCGACCACCAGCACCCGCGTCTTCATGGCCGCACCACGAAGGGACTCACGGTCCGCCACAGAAGGGCTTGGGTGAAGTCACTCTTGTCAATGTAGGCCTGCACCCCTGCCTCCAATGCAAGTCTCCTCTCACCCTCGTTGCCCCGCATGGAGATGGCCACCACCGGGACGTGGTTGCCTTTGCCACGACTGCGAATAGCGCGCACCAACCCCAGCCCATCAAGCCGCGGCATGTCCATATCGGTCAGCACGATGTTCACCCCCGGCTCTTTCGCCAGCACCGCCAGTGCCTCCTCGCCATCGTTGGCGACCAGCACCTGCAGGCCGTAGCACCGCAGCGCCTCGGCGATGATGTCACGCACGATCGGCGAATCATCCACGACCAATGCCAAGCGACCGGACCCGCCGAGGGCCGATGGATCCGCAGTTGCAGCGCGCGCCTTGGCCTGCTGGCTGCGCGCCAACAACACCAGTTCGGTGGCTTTTAGCACCACCGCAAGCGTCCCGTCTTCCAGGGTCACCGCAGAGGTAACCAGGGGTTGGCGCTCGAAGAACTTCACCATGGGCTTGAGCACGACCTCGCGCTCCAAATGGTCGCTGCTGCCATGTAGGGCCACCACGTCCGCCCCACTTTGGGCGATGATGATGCGCGTGTTGGCGCCGGTGCCGCGGGTTTCCTCAAGCGCCTTGCCCAAATCGAGCAGGGGTAGCAGCGAACCGTTGTAGAGGATGGCCGGTCCGTCAGGGCTGTCCACCGTTTGCACCGAGCGCGCATCAACCAGCGCGCGCACCGAGGTTGCGGGCAGGCCGTAGGTGCCCATGCCCACCCGAAACAAAACCACGCGCGAGATGGCGACGGTGATGGGCACGTAGATGTCGAAGGTCGTCCCCTGACCGACCCGGCTCGTCACGTCCACCGTCCCACCCAGGCCCTCGACCACGTCGAGCACCACGTTGAGCCCGATGCCGCGGCCTGATAGCTCAGTGACTTGACGCCGCGTCGTGAAACCAGTGGCAAAGATGGTGCGGATGATCTGTGCGTCCGGCGCCGACTCCGCCTCGGCCGCACCCAGCAGGTTCATCTCGACCGCACGCCGCCGCACCGTTGGCAGATCGATCCCTGCCCCATCGTCGGACACCCGCAGGTGCAGGCGCTGGCCCGCAACGCTTGCGACAACTCGCACCGTGGCTTCGGCTGGCTTGCCTAGCCGCTTGCGCGTCTCTGCGTCCTCGATCCCGTGATCCACGGCATTGCGCAGAAGGTGCAGAAGTGGCTCCTCCAGCATCTCAAGCAACGCCTTGTCCACCTCGACCTGCTCGCCCTCGGTGTCCAGGCAAACCTCGCGTGCAAGCGAGCGCGCCAGCGCGCGCAGGGGCACGGGAAATCGCTCCAGCAGCGTCCACAGCGGGGTCATGCGCAACTCGCGAGTGGCATTGTCGAGCTCTGCCACCACCCGCGACAGCCCGTGGGCCTCCTCGCGCAGTCGGGACTCGATCCCAGCCAAGCTTTCCACTACACACCCGCATTTGTGTGCCCGGTGTTCGTCCTCGAACAACTGGAAGGCTTCCTGCGCGTCCTCCGCCGTCTCGCGAACTTGATGCAATTCACGCGCGAGTTGGCGGCAGCGCACATGCGACAGCAACATGTCCGAGACCACGCCGCGCAGCCGATCGATCTTCTCCGAAGCGACGCGAACCGGGGCCTCGCGCCGCGCAGGGGTTGCGCGGGTGGGCGCCACCGGCGGAGCGGCTGGTGCCGCCGAATCGGGGACCGCGTTCTCGCCGATTTCCGTCTGGGACAGCAATGCCTGCACTTCGCTGGCAAAGGCCGCAGCCTCGCAAGGCCAAGCGCCGGGCTCGCCCTGCACCAACTCAGTGATCAGATCCAACCCGCGCAGGATCAGGTCACCGGCGTGCTGGTCGGGGCGACCATGCCGATCGCACACCAGCTTCACGAAACCCTCGATGAGGTGGACCAGGCGCGACACCTCAACGAAACCAGTGAGGCTGGCTTCGCCCTTCAAGGTGTGGCCTTCGCGCAAGAACCCAGCCGGGTCTACCCCCTTGGTTTCGAAGTCGATCCACGCCAAATTGAGGCGACCGATCCGTTCGCCCGCCACCTGGCGGAACATATCCAGTCGCTTCTGCCGCCGAGCCTCCTCAGTGATTTCCACGATCTCACCGCTTGCTTCCATCGGCGGTTGCGCTCGCAGGCAGCCGCGCTTGATCGACGACCGGAACCGGTGAAGGGGTCGGACGACCACTGTCCACCAAGGTGCCGAGCTGCAGCGCCGCCGCAGCCAATTCCGCCGCATTGGCAGCGGTCTGGCGGGTTCTCGCCATGGCATCGGTCACGGTCGCCGCCATGTCGTCCATGCTCTGTCCCACCTGCTCGGTCGCCTTGCGCTGCCTCTGGGTGACCTGGGCTATGTCACGGGCGGAACGTGTGGTCTCCTCGGAAAGGGCAATCCCTTCCTGCCCGGCCTGAACCGCGACCTGCGAGGCGGCTCGCATGTCGCTCATCAGCCGCCGGATGCCGGCAACCGACTCCATCACGCTCTCGGCCAGCCGGCGCATTTCCGCCGCCACCAAGGTGAACCCGCGCCCCGCCTCGCCCGCCTTGGTGCCCTCCAGTGCGGCGTTGAGAGCCAGAAGGTCGGTGCGGTCCGCCACCTGCATGATGGCAGCTAGGATCTCGGCGGCCTTCTCCGCATGGCTGTCGAGTTCCTTGATCCGCAACGCCACGTCACGGTTGCCCGCCACTGTCCGCTCGGCGTTGCCCAACACCGCGCTGGAGTTTTCGGCAATTTGCTGGGCCGAGGCCAGCACCAGCTCCATAGTGCGCCGAGTTTGCTCGATACCGGATGCCTGCTGCATCCCCGCACTTTCCTGGCTGCGCGCCGAATCCACCAGATCCTGGGCCAGCCGGGTCAGCCGCTTGGCCACCGCGCGAATGGGACGCGCGATGTTGCCCGACACGAACCAGGCCACGCCCACGCCGATGAGAAGAATGACGAATGCCCCGACCAGCAGGGCGACCTGGCTAGACCGGATGGCATCGTCGATTGACTGGCGCGAGAAGCCCGCCACCAGCGTCCCCAAGTGGTTGCCCTTGCTTGACAGGGGCACCAGCACATGGAGCAAGCCCCCGCGGGTCTGCACGACCCGCTCATGGCGACTGTCCTCGTGCAATTCTTCACCAGGCGCCAGCGTGCCCACACTCTGCTCCTGGTAAACCTCGCCGCTGGCTTTCATCACCACCACGTAGCGCAGATCCGCATGGCCGTAGACCGCGGCCAAGGAGTTGCTCACCTCTCGCCGGTTGTCAGTCTCCACCGCCGGAGTCACCAACCTGGCCAACACGCCGGTGATGCCGGTTGCGCGCGTGACCAGGGCCGCGCTGGCAGTCCGTTCCTGTTGAACCAGCAGGTACCCGGCGAAGCAGAGAGTGACGACGGCGATCACCAGGGTGAACGCCAGAATCAGTTTCACGCGCAAAACTACTGTGCTCACGGGTGGCCACCCTTGCGCGTTGGTCCCGCCATCAGGCGCCCCCTTGGCTCCCCCCGGCCGCCGCCGCCACAAGCTGGGGCACGTCCAGCACGCACACGAGCTTGCCCTGCCATTCAAACTCCGCGCCCAGGAAGGGAGGCCGTCCCGCGTTGCGGATCTCGGCCGTGACTGTTGCCGGAAGCTCGTCGATGATGCCGCGAATCTCATCAACCACCAGGGCGAGATCGCATTCACCGGCGCGCACAACCACCAGGCGTGGCAGGGTCGTGCCGAGCCCTGGCGCCGCAGGACCCACGCTCCCGATCATTTGCTCCAAACTGATGACTGGCACTACGTCGCCGCGTAAGCCAGCCACTCCCAGCACGTGGCGTGCGGCCGTGGGTACCCGCGTGACCGCCCCCTTGACCGCCACCTCCTGGACCATGCGCGCGTCGAGGGAGAACCAGCGTCCGCCCACGCGCACGAGCATGAGCGCCACGGCATCACCATCCCTCCCGCGCTCTGGCTCCGGCACGCGATCGAGCGAGTCCGGCAGCGCCTCGGGCAAGGGCACACCGCCAGAACTCATGCCCGAAGTCCCTGGAAAAGCGTGGCCACGCGGCTCACCACCACGTCGGCGCCTGCCAACTTGGACACGAACGCCTGAGGTCGAATGGCGTCCAGGCGATCGCGCAATTCGGCCTCAGAACGTCCGGAGATCAGCAGGACTGCCGTGTGCTGCCCGCGCGTCACCTCACGGAAACGCTGGCACAGCTCGGCCACATCTAGATTAGGCATCTGCACGTCCGCCACCAGCACCGCTGGGGAGAATGACGCGCACACCTTCATGGCGACGTCGAGCGACGTGGCGCTGCGTACCTCGTAGCCCCGCACCTCCAAGACATCGACCAGCGCCTGTGCCGCCACCGGGCTGTCGTCCACTACCAGAACGCGGCGGCCGTCACCTGTCGCGCGCGGCGCCTCAGCGGGCGCCGGGGTGGATCGCTTGGCAGAAAGCTCTTGCAGCAGATATCTCAGTCTGCGCAGCAGGCGGCCGCAGGTGACCCGCGCCTGCCGGTCCGATGCGGTGCCGAGAAGGTGCGCCGCCGCTTCGCCCTCCCGAGCCGCCCGGGCCACTTCCGGCAGGTTGACCATGGCGGCCTCTCCCCCCAGCTTGTGCAGGTCGCTGGCTAGGTCCCAAACCTCGCCCTCCCTGCCGAGGAGCCCCAGGTCACAGGAGACCCGCTCCTTCGCAGTGGATATGAAACGCTCCTGAAGCTCGGGACTGGATGTCGCAGCCATGGCCGTTGATGTCAATATCGGCCCTCTGGTCGAAGAACCTTAGAGCTGCCTCGGCCGCCGCAGGGCGGACAGCGCCGCCGCGCGTCCGGCCGTCAGAAGGTAGTCTGCATCGTCACGACGCCGGTGGCGCTGGTGGTCGTCATCGCCGGTATCGAGGCGTTGAAGGTGCCGAGCACCGATGAGAAGACCTGATCGCCGTTGGTTCCGATGATTGACCAACCCACGCTGCTGAGCACCATCATGTACGTCCCCTGGCCGCCGCTGGCGTCGGAGCCGGCCTCCCAGACGGTGACCCCGTCTCCGTCCCGGACTCCTGCTCCGAATTTCGGGTTCGCGTCGCTTGCTACGCGCTTCAGTTCTGCGTAATATTCGCGGGCGCCGTCAGGCTCATGTGGTCCAGGCCAAAGTAGCCTGACGCCACGTAGAGGTCATCGCCGAACGCCTGCATGGAGCTGGCCCATCCCAGAGTACGCAGAAAGTTGACTCCGGTGGGCTTGGTCGGACTGGACACGTCCACCTCCAGGATGCCGTCGCCCGACAGGTTGAGGAACAAGCGGCCCTGGTTGGCGCCCATGATTTGCAGGTTGTACGCCTTGGTCGGCTGGTCATAGAGCGTGGCAAAGGTGTCGTTGCTCAAGTCGAAGATCATCAGGCGGTCAGACGTGGTTTCCCAGTCCGGGGTGCTGGAACCGCCCGAGCTGGCGACGCCCGCGCCGGAAGGGACCGCGATGTCGCCTCCGTAGTAGCCGTAGCCGTAGTAGCTCTGCTCGCCCGTCACGTACAGGGTGTTGCCCTCGACGGTCAGCCCTTCCAAGTAGACGTTGCTGAACACCTTGCTGTCCAGCAATTCCGCGGCCGGCTGGCCGCCGACGCTAACCTGGTGCAAAAGGTTTAGTCGGGTGTTGGACGTATAGTATCCATAGGTATCGGTTCCCGTCGGCGCAACGTAGACGTAGCTCTGGTCTTCCGTCATGAAGTGGCGGCTGCCCGCGGTCGGCGCCCAGGTGCGCACCAGCGGGCCCGGAACATTGATCTTTTCCGCCGCCGCAAAGCTGCTGCCTGACTGGTTCCAGCGCTGGGCGTAGTACTTGTATTCGGTGAAGGTATAGCCATAACTGCCCGTCCGCTGGCCCACCACCTCGCGCAGACCCAAATAGAATCCGGTCGGGTCTACCGGATCCCCCACCAGGGTATACGCGTTCCAGTCCGTGTTGGAACTGGGCAGGGGAACCTGGCTCATAGCGGGGGCATCGGCATTGGTCAAATCCAAGTACACCAGGCTTGCCGTGTAAGTACTCAGCTGGGTCGTGTAGTCATAGTTGTACTGCTCGTCGACCGTCACCAGGCCACTCTCGACCTCGGTCCAGTTGCCGTATCCGTTGAACCAGTAGCCGCCCCAGTAGCCATCCCAGCCGCACCAGTACGGGTAGTACGGAATCACGCTGCTCGGCATAATCGCAGAGCCCGCCCGCCGCGGATGGGTGGGGTCGGTTAGGTCATAGACCAAAACCTGGGTTTGCTGCTGATAGTAGTTGTATCCGGTGCTCTTGTCGTAAGGAAGGTAGCGAAAGAGCAGCAACTGGTTGCCATGCTTCATCGCTTGCTGTACCTGGCCCACCGAGAAGCTGGCCACCGGAGTTGCGCCGTCGAGATCACCGCCCGCCACAAAAACCCTGAACTGCGAGAGATCTTGGTTGGTGTTGTAGTAGTAGTCTTGCTGCGACTGAACCTGCGCCACCAAGTAGTTGCCGAACTGATAGATTTGATTGTAGTAGGGTGCGATTTCGATGATCGATTGCAACTGCGGATTGGCAAGGTCCTGCAAACTGGCAATCGAAGCGTTGGTGTCGGAAAGGTTGACCATCATGCGCTGGCCAGTGGCCTGGTGCCCGAACACGATGGTGCGGCGGACCTCGCCGTTGGGATGGATGAAGGTGCCGTAGTTCTGCAACACGGTCTGCTGGGTCGGGTCCTTGGTGTCGTCGTACTTGGTCAGGTCCCACGCCATGATCCCCACGGCGCTCTTGTACTGGTACCACCACCAGTCATCGTTGGGATCGCTCTTGGTCCAGTAGTACACCGGCACCGTCACCACATTGGCTTGGCTGTCCGAGTACATGCCGATCATCTTGTGGGCTTGGTCCAAATTCCAGGTGATGTCCGAGCCCACCCATTCGGCGTTCTGCACTGCCACGCACTGGCGCTGCACCAGCCGAATCTTGGTCAAATCGCGAACGTCGATGATACTGACCGCGATGTTGGTCGGCTCGTTGCCGGAGTTGCCCTGAAGCCCAGTGCAGGTCGAGCTGGTGTCCTGACCGATGCCCAGCAGGAAGGTGTTGTTGTCGCCGATTAGTTGGAACACGTCCATGCTGCCAGACAGGCCGTTCACCGCGGAGAGAACCTTCGGGTTCTTCGGGTCGGCGAAGCTGAGGGCGTAAAGCGGATCCACGGCCTGCGAGGTGACGGCATAGACTACGCTCCGGGTTACATCGAAGACGCTGCCAGCCACGGTTTCGTTCTGCCCCCCAAAGTCCAGACTGGCCTGCATGACCGGGTTGCTGCCGTCGGTGATGTCCCATGATTCGAGGGTATTCTGGGTGTACTCGCTGCCCATGCAGTTGGACCCGGACCACCCCTGACGCGCGAAGATGCCATAGAAGGTGCCTGTCTGTTTGGTCGGGTCGAAGACATAGGTCATCTTGAATTGGTCACCGATCTGGCCAGCAGCCTCGAAGCGGGTGTAGAGGCTGATGTTCCCCTTGGGATCGCTGACGTCGATGATCGACACCACCGACTGCTGCTGGCTGGAGTAGGAGTAGCTGCCGCAGTTGTAGTAGCCATTATTGGTCGAACCGTTTGAGCTGTATCCGTACACCCACCAGTTCTCGTCAACCATGAGCGCGTTGGAGGTGGCCGAGATGGTCACGTCAGAGAAGGTCTTGCTGTAGGAATAGAGGCCGTTCGGATCGTTGACCTGGACGCTGCCACCCTGGAAGATTTGAAGCTGGCCGACCTGCTTGAGCGCCTGCGGGTTGGACACGTCAAACGAGTAGACCCAGGCCTGCTCGGGCTGCGGGTTGCTCGCCGCCTCGTAACCCCAGCCCCAGTAGTAGGACTGCGAGATGTAGGAAACCAGGTAGATGGTGTTGTCGATCTTGCGAGAGACGCCCTCACGCAGCTCGCCGATGATGTCGGTGGTGCTGAGCACGCGCGGATTCGTCAGGTCGCTGACGTCGATGGCCACCAGTTGCGAGACGTAGTGACGGTCGAACTGCAGCTTGCCGTTGACTTCGGTGAGATACAGGGCATCGCTCAACAGGGCGTACACGGTGTTGCCCGCCACGAACATCTCGATGGGATAGCCATAGACTGGCAGGCGCGAAAGCTGCTTGGGGTTCTTGGGATCGGTCAGATCGTAGATGAGCAGGCCGCGGTAGGTATTGAAGTAGAAGAGCCGATCGGAATCGATGCGGTAGATGTCAGCTTCCTGGACTGTGGCATCCCGACCGCTCGGGGCACCCGGAGCAGTAGCACTGGTCGTGCCGGCTGATCCGCCGGCGCCGGCTACCGCGGGCACAGCCGGCCCATTTGCAGAGTCAGCGCCCCCTCGCCCGTTTCCACTCCCCTGTTCCTCGGTCGTGAAGTCGGTCTGGCCCGGGGTCAGATTGTCCGCATCAGTATTATCGCCCGGGGTCACCTTGCCCCCATCAGGCTGGCCGACAGGGCCGGAATGACTTGAATCGCCGCATGACGCCGCGAACCCAGCGGCCAGGAAAGCGAGTGCGAGTGATCTTGATAATGAGCGCATGGCAGGCCTCCGTCCTGAACAGGCTAGCAAGGCTCATGCCGTGCAATTCCCCTGCAAGAAGCATGAGCTAGCCGGTCTCTTTCCTCAGAAAACCGGGACCCGAGCTGCTGTGCCCATCGAAAATCCACGGACCCCATGACGTGGGCGTCATGGACAAGGCGCTGTCCGTGGTCACTTCCCTACGCGCGATGCGTCGGCGTCCAGTTCCTTCACTGACTTCAATTCAACTGGCAACCCAATCGCGGCCGAGTTTCACGGGGCAGACCTTGCTGCTACAGAGGTGGCCGAAGCAGCATCTCTGGCTGAGCGGCCCGGCTGCAGTCCGTCGCAAATCTGCCGATGGTTGCTAGCGCACAATGAGCTCCGCGATCCGAGCCGTAGAGGTGTTCAAGTCGCTGTCTGACAAGGACTGCGCCGAGTTGCTGCGCTTTATGCGCATTCGCCAGTACGAGGCTGGTGCGACGGTCTTCGAACGCGGCAAGCCAGGTGACACCATGCTGGTGGTCGCTGATGGCGCGCTCTCCGTGGTCATGCCGGGCCAGCGCCGGAGGAACATTGAGGTGGCCCGGGTCAGCGTCGGTGAGGTGGTCGGCGAGACCTCGTGCATCGCCCCCGCCCCGCGCAGCGCCACCATAGTGGCCGCCATGCGCACCACTGCCTACGAGTTCGGGCGCAAGGAGCTCACCAGCATGCGACATCTGGCGCCAGCGGTGGCGACCGCCCTGGTGGGCGCCGTGGTCCGCAGCGTGACTTTGCGCCTGCGCCGCGTGGATGAGCGCATTGAACGCGAGCTAGCCGGCCACCTAGCGGCACGGCTGCCGGAACTGCGACAAACGACTGGCACCTCTGCGCGCACCCCTTCACCGGCCGAATCCGTTACCTGGCCGACAGGGCCGGGCACGTGGGCGGCCCTGCTTGGCCGCCTGCGAGGAAGCGCATGAAGGCATCTGCCCTGCGATCTCTATTGCCCGGGTACTCCGGTCACGAGGTGGAGCAGCTCTTGGGCGCGACGCGGACTCGCCACTTTCCCGCCGGCACCTGGCTATGCCGCGAAGGCGACTCTGCCTCAGCTTGCTTCTTTATCGCGACCGGCGCGGTCGAGGTGGTCAAGTATCTCGACGGCGAGGAGCGCGTGCTCGCCACCCTGCGGCCGGGAACCCTAGTGGGCCAGACGGCGCTTGTCGACGGCGCGTTCCGCTCGGCGTCGGTACGTGCCATGTTCGCCACCACAGCCCTTGAGCTCAGGCGCAAGACCTTCCAGCGCCTTGTGCAGCAAGGAAGCCCCCTGGCCCTGCGCCTCCAAGAACAGATCGCCATCGCCGGAATCCGCCAGCTGCGCGCCGCTGCCGACCAACTGGCGCGAGTACTGGCGCGTTCCGTCCGGCCCTCGGGCCAGCGGCCTGCCACGGTCGATCGTCTGGCGCTTGCCTTCATCCAAGCTGGTACTGGCGAATGGGACATTCCGCTCGCCGCCGCCTTCAGCCGAGGGGCGATACGATAATCCCAGCTACGGCCTGTTCGGGGCCGCCGGCCAGGCCGGGGCGCGGCTAGTACTGATTCTCGTAAATTCGTAGCTGGATCCAGTTTCCGGTGGCCGGGGCCGGGACCGGTAGCCGGATCCGGGACCGGCCGCCGGATCCGGTTCCGGCCACCGGCACCGCCCCCGTCAACCCGGCTCAACCAGCTACGAACTTTCGAGAGGCGGCACTCGCGAGCCGCGTGTGCAAAGGCGTGAGGGTGAGCGCGTTCGTGGGCGGTACGCGGAAAATGGATCGCGTGCCGCGGGCCACTCGCGGGTACGCTGGCCGGCCTGCGCTGGCCCGGAAGGCAGGTCGCCCATCTGGGCCAGCCGCATTCCCCAGCAGTGTAAACTACCAATTCAGCCCTTTGCGTGCTAGCAACCGACGCTAGGGGCATGGACCAGCTCAGCAACCTCGCCATCAATACCATCCGCATCCTTTCCATCGATGCCGTACAGAAAGCCAACGCGGGCCACCCGGGCCTGCCCATGGGTGCCGCGCCCATGGCCTACGTACTTTGGCAGAAGCACCTCGCGCACAATCCGCGCAACCCCAAGTGGCCGGATCGCGACCGCTTCGTGCTTTCCGCTGGCCACGGTTCCATGTTGCTCTACTCGCTCCTCCACTTGACCGGGTACGATCTGTCCCTGGATGACATCAAGACCTTCCGCCAGTGGGGCTCGCGCGCGGCCGGCCACCCGGAATCGCTTCTCGCCCCAGGGGTGGAAGCCACCACCGGCCCGCTCGGTCAGGGCGCCAGCAACGCGGTCGGCATGGCCATGGCCGAGCGTTTTCTGGCGGGACGCTACAACAAACCGGACCACACCATCGTCGATCACTTCAGCTACGCCCTGGTGGGCGACGGCGACATGATGGAGGGCATCACCCACGAAGCGGCCTCGTTGGCTGGTCATCTTCGGCTGGGCAAGCTGGTTTGGCTCTACGACGACAACCGGGTCTCTCTCGACGGCCCGACCTCGCTGGCCTTTACCGAGGACGTGGGCAAGCGCTTCGAAGCCTACGGCTGGCAAGTCTTGCGGGTTGACAACGGTGACACCGACCTTGAGGCGATTGACCGCGCCCTCGTCGCAGCCAAGGCCGAGACGGAGCGGCCGTCCTTCATCATGGTTCACACCACTATCGGCTACGGCTCGCCCCACAAGGCAGGCAGCAGCGAGGCCCATGGCTCGCCCTTAGGCGCGGAAGAAGTGAAGCTGACCAAGAAGAATCTGGGCTGGGATCCGGACAAGCAGTTCTTTCTTCCCGAAGAGGCATTGGCCCACTTCCGCACCGCGGTCGAGCGCGGCGCCCGGGCCGAAGCCGCGTGGCAGAAACGGTTCGACGCTTGGGCCGCGCAAAACCCTGACCTGGCGAGCGAGTGGCACATGGCCTTGCAGGGTGAGTTGCCCTCGGGCTGGGATTCGAGCCTGCCCACTTTTTCGCCCAAGGATGAGCTAGCCACGCGCCAGTCGGGCGGCAAGGTCTTGGCCGCCATCGCCGGCAAGGTGCCTTGGTTCTTGGGGGGCGATGCTGACCTCTCGTGCTCCACGCTGACCACGCTTACTGGCCAGGGTGATTTCGACGGCAAGACCGGGTTGGGGCGCAACATTCACTTCGGTGTGCGCGAACACGCCATGGGTGCCATCGCCAATGGCCTCGCCTACCACGGCGGGGTGCACCCCTTCACTGCCACCTTCTTCGTGTTCTCGGACTACGAACGCCCGGCTGTGCGCATGGCTGCCATCAGTCATTTGCCCGTGACTTTCGTGTTCACCCACGATTCCATCGGCGTGGGCGAGGACGGCCCCACCCACCAGCCGGTCGAACAGCTCATGTCGCTGCGCCTGATCCCGAACCTGTGGGTCATTCGTCCAGCGGATGCCAACGAGGTCGTCGAGGCCTACCGGATCGCCATGCAGCGCGGCGATGGTCCTGTCGCGGTCATTCTTGCCCGGCAGAAGACGCCGACCTTCGATCGCGCCAAGCTCGCCTCGGCCCAGGGCGTGCGCAAGGGCGGCTATGTTCTCTGCGACGCGCCCGCGCCGCAAGCCGTGCTCATTGCCACCGGCAGCGAGGTAGCGATCGCTCTCGGCGCGCAGGAAAAGCTGCTGGCCCAAGGCATTCGGGCTCGCGTGGTGTCGCTGCCATGCTGGGAGATCTTTGCGGCCCAGAGCCCGGAGTACCAGGACTCGGTCATCCCGCGCGCGATCGAGGCACGCGTGTCCATAGAGGCAGGCACCACGCTCGGCTGGCAGCGCTGGGTAGGTGACGAGGGCGTCGCCATCGGTATAGACCACTTCGGCGCGTCGGGCCCGGGCGGGGTCTTGATGAAAGAGTTTGGATTCACTGCGGACGCGGTGGTCCGCGCCGTCACAGATATGGTGAAGACATGAATAACATCGGTCTTGCTTTCTCGGTTGCCACCCTCCTGACCCACGGGCTCGCCGGCACGGCGCGGGCCGATGATCAGAAGCCCACTGTCTTCACCCTGGCCTACGAGGGTCTAATGGTGGGAGCTGGGGCCGGACTGGCCGGAGGCTACCTGGTCGCGCGCGAAGACGGCTTGCATACCTCGGACTGGAAGCCCCTGGTGTACGGAGCCGGCATCGGCGCGCTGGTGGGCAGCGGGATCGGGCTGACCCTGGGTGTTGTCGACGTCACGCAGGACAAGCCAGGCCGCACCCGCTACGTCTTGCGCGACATGCTCTACGGCGAGGGGTTTGGCGCCACCGTGGGCGTCATCGCGGGCGGTCTCACCGCGATCTCGACCAAGAAGCCTGAACACATCCTGCTGGGCGCATCCATCGGCGTGCTTTCAGGAGCCGTGCTGGGGGCAGTGTTCGGCTTCATCGAGGGCCGGCACGCGAAGGCCCATGGCGGTCTCGACACAGACAAGCAGCCCGTTGCCCTATCGCTCGTGCCGGTGGTCGAGGTCGGCGGCAAGCTTGCCTTTCTGCCGGGCCTCTCGGGTCGCTACTAGGCCGTCGACAGCGCTGCGCGCCATCGAATTCGATGAGCCGTAGTTTCCCCTAAAGGCACTCCTAAAGTGTATTTAAGGGGGAGCGACCCACCAAAACGGGTCATACCGGCAAGCGGTTTTTCGGAAGAATTCTGCCTACCGGTCCTTCAAGGTTGCAACACCGCACTGCATAGGAGTTCTTCGCAATGAAAACGCGCTTTGCCCGAGTCTTCGCTAGCGCTCTTGCTCTCTCTGCTCTTTTTCTGCTCGGCTGCACCTCCGACACCACTATCCCTGCTGGTGGCTCAGGAGGAGCCACGGGCGGCGTGGTCACCGCTTCCGGTGGCGCGGGTGGCACCTCCACGAGTCCACCCGGCTCAGGAGGTGCCCTGACCGGCGGTACGCCCGCGTCCGGTGGGCAGACTCAATCTCAGGGAGGGACGATCGCTCAGGGTGGCGCGGCCACTGGCGGTACTGCGACGAGCACGGGCGGGCAGCCAGGCACTGGTGGCAGCGCCGCGGGTGGCCACGCCAGCGGCGGGATTGCCAACGGCGGCAACGAGGCAGGTGGCAGCAAGATGGGCGGCAGCGCGGCAGGTGGAGCAGACACCGGCGGCGCGGCCACGGGTGGAGTTTCCTTTGGCGGCGCCGCAACTGGCGGCAAGACCTCGACTGGCGGGGCAGTCACGGGTGGCAAACCAGCAACAGGTGGGGTCGCGACTGGCGGCGGGACAGGGACCGGGGGCGCCGTGGTTGGCGGCAGCTTGGGCAGCAGCGATGGCACGACCCCGATCACGGTTTGGATGTCGGGCGACTCCACCATGGCGGGCGACAAATGCGCCGGTGGCGGCTGGGGGGACCAGTTCGGTTCTCTGTTCAACAAGAACGTGACCGTCGTGAACAAGTCGGTGGCCGGCCGGAGCATTCAAACCTGGCTTTATGAGAACAACGTGAGCAGCACGATAGGCGCCAACGGCGAGTGCACCCTAACTGGCACCACATATTCGGCAAACTGGAGCGCCATGCTCACGGGGATGAAGACGGGCGATTGGCTGTTCATCGAGTTCGGCATCAATGACGGCGATGGCACCTGTCCGCGGCACGTCGGGACCGACCTTTTCGAAACCTACCTCACCACAATGGCAAAAGCGGCCAGCGACCGAGGCGCGCAAGCCGTCTTCTTGACGTCAACCAGCGCCATCGAATGCAACGGCGCCACGGCCCAGGCCGACCGCGGGTTCGGGCCACAGACCAAAGCCGCCGGCGCAGCCGACAATGTTCCGGTCATCGATATGACCGTGCTCACAGCTGCCCTGTACACCAGCCTTGGTCTCTGCCCGAACGCCGGTGACTACACATCGACCACCAGCAAGTTGGGCTTGTTCTTCTGCAACGATCATACGCATTTCGAGGCTGCCGGTGCCCTTCAGATCGCCCAAACCGCCGCCACGGCGCTCAAGAACCAGGGCATCGGGCTAGCGGCCTACCTCATCAACTAGGAGTTTCTCCGCCGTGAAAACCTCTCTCTTTCAAGTTTTCGCCTGCGTTTTCGCGCTCACTTCTTCCTTACTCATTGGGTGTAGCTCCAACGACAGTGGAAGCCCGACTGGTCCTTCGGGGGGAAGCCTAGGCGGTGCGGCCACGGCTTCCGGCGGCGTGAGTACCGGTGGCGCTGGTGGCGCTATCACGAGTTCCGGGGGCGGGACGAGCAATGGCGGTACACTTGCGTCTGGTGGGCAGGCACAGGGCGGCTCAATTGCCCAGGGCGGTGCGGCTAGCGGTGGCAAGATCACAACCGGCGGAACCACGAGCGTCACGGGCGGTGCAGCCACGGGAGGCACCCTGGCAGGCGGCAGCTCAACGGGCGGAGCGGTCATCACTGGCGGAGTGTCGACTGGAGGCGCAGCCACGGGCGGCAGAACCACAACCGGCGGCGCCACCAGCGCGACGGGCGGCGCAGCCTCTGGCGGCAAGACAACTGGCGGGACCGCCTCCGGTGGGACAGTGACTGGCGGTACAGTGGCAGTCGGGGATGCCGCAGTCGGCCGGGTCCTCGGCGCCAGCGACGGCAAGACTCCAGTCAAAGTCTGGATGGCGGGCGACTCCACCATGTCGGGCTCAGGCTGCGACGGCGGCGGCTGGGGGACCCAGTTTGCTTCGGTGTTCAACAGCAGCGTGACTGTCGTGAACAGTTCGGTAGCCGGTCGGAGCATTCAGACCTGGCTCTATGATCCCAATGTGACCTCGACGATGGACGCGAACGGCGAGTGCATTGTCAATCCGAAGACCTACAACCCGCGCTGGACCGCCATGCTCGACGCGAACACCGGGATGAAACCCGGCGACTACCTGTTCATCGAGTTTGGCATCAACGACGCCACGACGACCTGCGAGCCCGGAAAGACTCGGCACGTCGGCTCCGCCCTCTTCCAAACCTATCTTACCACAATGGCGCAGGCAGCCACGGATCGGGGCGCGCAACCCATCTTCTTGACATCGATGAGCGGCCTGCAGTGTTCCGGTAGCACGGCCCAGCCCAACCGCGCATTCGGGCCCGAAACCAAGGCCGCTGGAGCAGCCGACAATGTGGAGGTGATCGACATGACCACGATCTCGGCCGCTCTGTACACCAGCCTTGGCCTCTGCCCGAGCAGCGGCGTGACCTCGGGCGCGTCAGGTGCTTTCTTCTGCAACGACACCACGCACTTCGAAAAGGCCGGTGCCCTTCAAATCGCCCAGGCTGTCGCCAAGGCGCTCAAGGACCAAGGGATTGGGCTGGGGGCCTACGTCGTCAACTAGTAGGGTGAACGCCATGTTGCTGCGGAGGTCTTCCACGATGAAAGCCTCTCTCACCCGAATCTTCGCCAGCGTTCTTGCGCTTGTTGGCCCTTCGGTGCTCGGGTGCACCTCTGTCAGCGGTGGCTCTTCCCCTGCCCCTAGTTCAGGAGGAAGCCTAGGCGGCACGAGCACAGCCTCCGGAGGCGTGATTGCCGGGGGCACTGGCGGCACCTCGACGACTTCGACAAATACGGGAGGCGCGACGAGCAACGGAGGTACTGCCGCAGGTGGGCAGACGCAAGGCGGCTCGGTTGCGGAGGGCGGTACGGCTAGCGGTGGCAGAAATACAAGCACCACGGGTGGAGCGGCCGCGGGTGGAAGCGTGGCAGGCGGCAATGCGACGGGTGGAGGAGTCACCGGCGGAGCATTGACCGGCGGCGCAGCCTCGGGTGGCAGAAGCGTAACCGGCGGCGCCGCGACTGGCGGTGCGGGCGCGGGTGGCCAGACCGGCGGCGTCGCGACGGGCGGCGCAGCTACGGGTGGCAAGACAACGACTGGCGGCGCGACCGGCGGCGCCGCCTCTGGGGGGACTGCTGCCGGCGGTACGACGGCGATCGGAGACGCCGCAATCGGTGGCGGCCTGGGCAGCAGCGACGGCAAGACCCCCGTCAAGGTCTGGATGGCAGGCGACTCCACTATGGCAGGCGGTCCCACAACCGCCTGCGCCGCCTGCCCGTGCGGCTACGGGAGTCAGCTCGCCCCTCTGTTCAACAGCAACGTGACCGTCGTGAACAATGCGGTCGGCGGTCTGACCATTCAAACCTGGCTCTATCAGGGTGTCAGCGCGACCCCGGATGCCAACGGCGAGTGCGCCGTGACCAACACTGCCTTCAACTCACGCTGGACCAACATGCTCAGCGGGTCATCTGCGATGAAGGCCGGCGACTACTTGTTCATTTCCTTTGGAATCAACGACGGCGATTCGTCCTGCCCGAAGCACGTTGGCCAAACCAAGTACCTTGGCTACCTCAACCTTATGGTAACGGCCGCCAAGACTCTGGGAGTGGAGCCCATCCTTATGCCTCCAGTTGGCGCCATCGACTGTGGCGGCGGCAGCACGGCTGTCAACATCCGCACCCCCTACTTCACCACCGCCACCAACGACGCCGGCACCGCCAACAATGTGCCGGTTATTGATTTGGGCGCGCTCAGCGTGGCCCTGTACAATAGCCTTGGTCTTTGCCCGAACAGTGCCGACTACACCTCAACCACAAGCAAGGTGGGCCAGTTCTTCTGCCAGGATCACACGCATTTCGAGCTAGCCGGGGCCGAGCAGATCGCCCAACTAATCACCAAGGCGCTCAAAGACCAGGGCATCGGGCTGGGCGCCTACCTGATCAACTGACAGCCGGCGCGATCGTTCGCCGCCGGACCTCGCGGAAAGAGCCTGTCTCGGTATCGTGCGCATAGGTGAGCACCTCGACGCGCGGGCCATCGATCTGGTAGAGGTTGTAGCGAGAACACCGGTCGGCCGCACCGGCGTACGAGGCTGAACCGGCGCCCACGATCGGAATGCGGTGGCCGTCTGGCCCGGGCAGCTCGGCGAATTCGTCGCGATGGTCGTGCCCGTGCACAACCAACTCGGCCCCTACCCGCCCCAGCACCTCTGCCAGCTTCGCGCGGTCGCAGAGATTGCGAGTCTCCGGGGGCCGGTGCATGACGGGCGCGTGATGGATGCATAGTACGCGAAAGCGTGCGCGAACCTCGGGCGCGGCCAGCAGAGCCTCCAGCCGTCGCAACTGGGCCTCGCCCACCCGACCCCACGCCCCCAGATCGCCGGTGGGCAAGCAGGTGTTGGCGCAGACCAGGGCAATCTCCCCGCGTAGCCTAGCGAAGGGATAGGTCTCCGCCTCAAGACGCACATCCGCGCGCTGGTAGGCGGCGAAGATCTGTTCGAAAGCCCCACTGAGCACTACCTCTTTCACGTAGGCGTCGTGGTTGCCCGGGATGACCGTCGTGTTGTCGACCGACGCGCCGATGCGTTCGATCCAGCTTCTGGCCGCGCGCCACTCGGATAGCAGTGAGACGTTGCCCAGATCGCCGCTCACCACTAGATGATCGCGCGGCCGCGCCCGGAGATCCTCGCCCAGCGCCGCCAGCAGATCCATGCGGTGCTTGCGCCGGCGAATCAGCGCCAGGTTGAGCGCACCGATGGCCCGCTTGCCGAAAAAATCTCGTACCCGTGCTCCCGCAAAGTTGCGGACATGCAGATCGGTCACGTGGGCCAGTCGAAACACTAGGATTCCCCGCCATCCATCTGGATCTCGGCCAATAGTCCAAAATGGTCGGAGGCGTACACCCCGTCAGCGGCCGGCTGGTCCAAGACGATGCGACACGCCTGGATGGTCGCGCGGCCGTCCCGTCGCATGGGTGTGACGAAGATGTAGTCGATGCGGCGGTCGGGTTCGAGAAAGGCCAGGCGCGTGGTGTAGGGGTTGGCCCGGGCCCAGGTCCAGCCGGGCTCGTCCGGGTGCAGTCTGTCCCAGGCGTCCTGGTAAAAGGTGCGCCGGCCGCTCAGCGTGACCAGCCCGCGCAGCCATCGAATCTCGTCGGCCTCGGGCCGCGCGTTGAAATCACCGATTAGCACCGACGGCCTCTCGCCCGTGCGGGCAGCCACGATGGAATCGATGGCCTGGACCTGATCCTCGCGTTGCTTGCCATGCGCCAGCCGGTAGTTGAGGTGAGTGGTGTGAACCCAAACCGAGAAGGTCTCGAATGGCACCCGCGCGGAAAGCAAGATGCGCCGCTCGTTGGGCTCCGCATGGGGCAGGCCAAACGCCACGTGCTCCAGGATGGGCTCGCGGGACAGGATGGCCAGACCCTCCTGACCGCCGGCAAAAGGCATGGCAGGCGCAAAGGCGTGGTGGTATCCAGCCGCCGCCGCCAGAGTTTCGGCTTGGTTCGCCAGTTGGCCAGGCACCTCGCGCACCTCTTGCAGGCCAACCACGTCGGGCTGAAGCTCGCGTAGGGCGGTGGCTAGCAATTCCATCCGACGTTGCAGGGGTGGCTCGGCTCCCCACAGGTTCAGGGTCAGGCAACGTAGATAACGCACGATGGGTTGGTAATTACCCCATATCTCCCCGGTAGGTACAGCAGGAATCCGCAGTTTCCCATACCGTCACGGCGCAAAGCTGGGGGATACGCGGCCGCAAGGCCGCCCAGATGTAGCCGCACAGATTCTCGCAGGTGGGGTTTCCCAGCCCATCCACCTCATTCAGCATGTGATGGTCGAAACGCCGCTGCAGCACCAACCAGGCGTCGTCGATGAGCGAAAAATCCACTAGCCAACCGGTCTGCGCATCGACTGGCCCGCGCAAACCAACCTCGACCCGGTAGCTGTGCCCGTGCACACGCGCGCACTTGTGCCCGGCCGGCACATGGGGCAGGTGGTGCGCCGCCTCGAAAAGAAACTGCTTCTTCAACTCGACGATCACGCTCATCTGCAGCTTAGCATGCTCAGACCGCTGCATAGCGCCGCCGCGCCGCCACCTTGTGGAGGCGCCGCGCGGGAAGCTCCAGCGCTGTGAGCTCGCGACCGTACACGCACCCCGTGTCCAGCCCGGTGGCCAGGGGGTATTGCTGCAGACCACGAACCGCATCGTGCCCGAACACGATGTGCTCGGGACCATGCCAGGCCGCGGCCCAGGGCCAGCGCATCAGCAACCGTCTGGTGGGGGCGGTGCCCCCGACCATGCTGCGCAGGCTGAGCAAGCTGTCCCGCTCTTGCTCCTCAAGAGGGACGCCGGGCACCACCCCGGCGTGCACGACTACGCTTTCCGGGCCGCCAGGGCCTTCCGGGCCCAGCCGCACAAAGAGCGGCAGGCTCTCAAGAAACGCCCAATCTGCCTCGTCCAGTGTGTCGAGCGACCAGCGGCGCGGACGCCTGGTCTCGCCCTGCTGGCGCCTGTGCCACACGTCGAGGCAGTAGTCATCGTGGTTGCCGAGCACGGCCAGCGCGCCCATTTCGCGCGCCAATTGCACGACCCCGCGCGAGTCCGGCCCCTTGGCCACTAAATCGCCGGCCAGGACCACGCGATCGCCGCGCACCACGCCGCACTGGTGCAGGAGCGCTTGCAGCTCGTCCAGGCAGCCGTGAACGTCGCCCACGACGATGGTTCGTTGCATGAGACCCATTCATCATAGGCCATGGAAACGCATCGACAAGCAAGTGCAATGTGCCTTGCAGGCTGAGACGGATTCGACCAGATTCCGTCCATGAGCCGCGCCGTGGACACGCGATCCCGCCGCCTGCGCGCCGCGCCGGCCACGAGGGACGCGCTGCCCCGGCATCCGCCGTGGATCCGCATGAAGCTTCCCACCGGCGCGGCTTACTTCGACCTGCGCGCGCAGGTGCATGCGCAGGGGCTGCACACCGTGTGTGAAAGCGCGTCGTGCCCCAACATCGGCGAATGCTGGAGCCGGCGATCTTTGACTGTCATGATCCTGGGTGACGTGTGCACCCGGTCCTGCCGATTCTGCGATGTTCCCAGCGGCCACCCCAAACCGCCCGACCCCGCCGAACCCGACCGGGTGGCCAACCTGCTAGCGGGCCTGGGCCTGCGCCATGCCGTCATCACCTGCGTGAACCGCGACGACCTCGACGACGGGGGCGCAGCCCACTGGGCTGCCACCCTCCGCGCGGTCAAGCAACGCTCTCCGGATCTTCTCCTGGAAGCCTTGACCGGCGACTTTGCCGGCGACTTGGCCGCGGTCGATCAGGTGCTCGATGCCGGGCCTGATGTTTTCGCCCACAACCTAGAAACCGTGCCCCGCCTGGCGCGCGAGGTTCGCGTTCAGGCCAGCTATCCCCGCTCCTATGCGGTGCTTGCCCATGCCAGCCGGCGCGGGTTCCTGGGCAAGACCGGCCTGATGCTGGGCCTGGGCGAGACTCTGGACGAGGTGCGTGCGGTTCTCCGTGAAGTGCGCGCTATCGGCGTGGAGATACTAACCCTGGGTCAGTATCTGCGCCCATCGCGCCAGCACCTGCCGGTGGCCCGCCACGTCCCGCCCGAAGAATTCGCCCAGCTCAAACAAGAGGCGCTAGCCCTGGGGTTCGCCCAGGTCGAATCCGGGCCGCTGGTCCGCTCCAGCTACCATGCCGACGGCCAGCTCGACTTGATTCGCAAATCACTGCTGGAGCGCCCTCGCTTACCAGCCCGGGTCACCCAATAAATTGCAGGTCTTGCAGATATTCGGCGGATCAGCCCCGGGCTCCAGGAGTTGTTCGCGCATGGTTACCAGGGTTGGATGGTTATAGACAGAGTCCGGCTCGCTATCGAACAGATTGCTGTTGGGTCCCTGCAACATCATATCGGTGCCACAACAGATCCCCACATTGCCCAAGACATCACAACTAATACGCTGCCACAATTGCGGGCAAAGCTTCTTGAATCCTTTGGTACGAACGGGAGTGGGCCAGAGGCAAAAACCGGGAAGGGCCTCCTCCATGCGCCTACGGAATTCAATAAAGGCAGCAACGGCGTCATCGATGATCTCTTCAGGTCTTGGGTCTACCCCCATCGGACGATAGATCCAGAAACGCAGGCTGCGGCATCCTGACTCGCGAACGAAGCGTGCTGTCCTGATAATCTCATCCTGATCCCTCTCTACCCCGCTGCGCAACAGCACGACACTCATATGCACCGGGAAGATCTGGTTGATCTGCGAAATATCACGCTCTATCACCTGGCGATTGGCGTCATACAAAGAGACGTTGATTCTGGAAATTCCGGCCCGTTTCAATCCGGCAATGCGTTTTGCCAACAGCAAGCCGTTTGTGGAGATATTTACGATGCTGCCGCGTTGCGCTAGATAGGAAACAATGCTCTCAAAATCGTCAACCAGCAAGGGCTCTCCCCACCCGAAATCGACCAACAAACAATTCGCGAACAAGGGGCTGGCGAAAATACGTTTGATCTTCCCAAGTGTCGCCTCGCCCTCGCGCCAGTCTGTTCCCTTGCTGCTAACGAAATTCCCCGCATTGCAGTATCCGCAATCAAGGTTACAGCGTCTTGTAGCCATCACATGCGCGATCTGCGGCGCATACCTGTGTAGCGATGTCTTGGCCTTTCTCGCCAGGCCACGGTACTTTAGATAGTTCCAAACCCTGGGCGCCGCACGCCACGGGTGCACGTGACGGCCCATTTCATAGTAATACGAAAGCCTGGATGTCACGCCTGTACCTCCCCCCTCCTGCTCCGCCGCACCGAAAAGAAGAAACATGCAAAAAGACCGATGAGAGAGCCCATCGACACCCAGAATCCGACAATAACCGTCATCGGCTCGAAGCGGAATCTGACTCTGTGCTCACCGGCTGGAACAATCACCGCCCGCTGGGTTATGTTCGCCCGATAAATCCTGGTCGGCCTTCCGTCGACGTCAGCGACCCAACCTGGATAGTAAGAATCGGAAAAGACAAGGATAGCATCCTGCGCGGTACGCACCTCCATCTCGGCCTCGTTGGTTGTGTAGCGCAAGAATTCGACCTTCCCGCTGGCGGCTGAACCCTGTCGATAGTTCGGCGGCACTGCCTCAAGCATCACTGCGTGCTCCGGATCAAATTCATCTGACTTGAGCACCCTGAGCGCAGCGTCGCCCTCTGCCACGGGTAGGACGTCTCCGACCAGATATGCCCGCGGGAAGAAGTCGTCGTTCTGATAGAAATATGCGCTGCCCTGCATGCCCATCGGCCTGAGGTTGGGCGCAGTACTGAACGGCCAGAACGACGTGATATACTTCACGTTGTACATTCGCATTAGTTTCCAAAAGAGGGGGTTGGGCGAAAAGGTGTCGCCCCGGATCGACGCGGCTTGTGTGATGATGCCGGCGCGGTTTTGGTCACCCCAGATGTCGACGATGTAGTTCGGCGTGAGATTCGCATAGCCGTTCGGCGAAGATATCCGGTAGAGGACGTTGCTGCTCGGCTGGATGAACTCACGCTGATCAACGAATGGCTGGAGATCGCCTTCCCAGCCTCGTGCCTGTTCCAGAAACATCTTCCGGTGTGAGTGATTTCCACCTACGCAGAAGATCCGGAAGAGAGACGGATCCTCTCTTAGTACTTCGACCGTCTTCGGCGGCTTGATCCACTTCTCGGCATCGACAATCGGATTCTGGCGAAGTTGGAAGTAGAGCAAGTCACAAATGGTAACGACCAAGACCGTCGCCTGGATCAGAAGGGAACGGGGAGATTCCCCGCCGCCGGCGCCCTCGGATTTCGCGGAGCGGACGACGAAATGTTGCGCAAACCTGGTCAATCCCAGGGATGCCAGCGCGACAAGTGAAACATCGGTGACAAGGAGGAGTCTGGTCGGAAAACGAAAGTAGTTCATCCCGGGAACGTACTTGAAGACATACTCATACACCGGTGTTGCCGGGCCAAGCACAAGTAGATAGGAAGCAACGGCACTCACCGAAAAGAATCTCACATGCCAGCTCCTCCGCCAGAGTAGGGGCCCGGAGAGTGCAAACAAGAATGTCACAGCACCGATGTATCCGTAGTCCTCCCAGAAGACACTCTTGCCGGTGTATGTGAGATTGCCGATGTCGCCGTTGCTGAAGGGGTAGAGGAACGTCCAGAAGTTCTTCGGATCGTAGGCGTAGTTCGAGGCGTACTGAAATGTCACTCCGCCGGCGCGCTGGGAGAGAGAAACCAGCTCGTAGGTGGGGATTAGCTGAACCGCGGCGAGCAGCGATCCCAGGATGAGCATTCCCGCAAAAGACCAGGTGAGTTTACTTTTCAGAAGGTTGAATACGCGGCGCGAAGCATTCAATCCCTTTGAAGGAGCCCGCGTTTCCTTTTGATGATTGAGGAATCGGAGTGCAAAATATAACACATAGAGCACCCCCGAGTAGTACACGGTCTGCGTATTGGCGGAGAGTTGCTGCAGCCCGAAGACGACTCCAAACCAAAGGAGAGAGCGATAGTTATTTCGCCTGACGGCGCGCTCAAGTAGGAACAGTCCGACCGGCAGCCAGCAGGCGGCGCCCGCCATGCTGAGATGCTTTAGATGCGAGATAAGGTATCCACTGAAGCAGAACGCGATTCCCCCAATAACGCTCGCAAGGTAGCTGCTCCCGATCTCGCGGGTGTAGAGATACATCCCGATGCCTGCGGTGGCGATAGTGAGAAGGATTGTGAGGTTCAGGGCGACGTACGGCGAGAACAGACCGAAAAGGACGAAATTGAAGGGGTAGCAGATCCCGGCCTCTGCCCGTGCCAGGAGCGGAAAACCTCCGTAGATCTCACGGACCCAAAGGGGCAAGTGCCCCGACTGAAGAGCATCGCCCAGCGAAAAGCGGTAGGGAAAGTTCTCGTTCATGAGGTCGCTGGCAAAGATATCGTCGGTGATGACCAGCCCCTTCATCAATGTCAACTTCCAGAAGGCGGCGAGGATGAGAGCCGCAATGAATCCGACTGCGACCCATGCCTGGTGCTTTCCATCCTCGTCGATGTTGATCGGGATGGGACGGAATCTCATGTGCGAGCGCCTAGAGTGAGGCTAGCGGGCGCCGCGTGGCTGTGCAAGCCGCTGTGCGACGGAAGCACGCTCAGATCAACTCCGCCTCAGCCCGCGCGACCTGGTCGTCCAGGCGGCGCTGTTCCGCGGTCAGATCGCTGCGCCCGAGAAACACCGTGTAGCTCATGAACGAGGTCAAGTAGGACAGGTCCTGGGCCCAGGCGGGCAGAAAGATGGGCTCTTGCGCCACGCCCTCGCGCACCAGCCGGTCGAAAAGTGGGATGTCCTCGATGGCGATCTTGCCGACGAAGAGCAGGCGGACCAGTTGGCTCTGCCCCTTGGTCAAAGCGATGCGAAGAAAGTTGGTGACCCGCAAGAGCCCGTCCAGGTAGCACACGTCCTTGGTAAACGGTGCGCCGCCCTCCACCAGCCCCCCGCGACATACCCGGCGCGCGCAATCAAACGAAGCGCGCTCGTCATGACCGCGGCCGAGAAAGAACTGGTAGAGGTCGAGGAAATTGGCACCCTCCTCTGCCATCTGGACCGCCAGGGTGCGGTCGCACAGGCGCCGCACGCGGGCTAGGCTGGTCGAGCGGGTGACGAACTCGGTGAAGACCGCCAGCCCTTCCTGAGTCCGCGTGGTGCGCGGAGAAGGCACGCCGACAAAGGGCATCACCGGCTGCGCCCGGCCGTTGAGCGCCGTGGTCACGTGCACCCCTAGCTCGTGGTGCTCGATCTGGCGCAGGTCGCGTGGCGAGAAGCGGGCGCCTCGCTTGATCTTGATTTCGTCGACGCTGGCCGATGCGTTGGACGCCAGTTTGTCCACGATCACGACCCGCACCTGCAGCCCGGAAAAACGTTCCTGGAAGCGCGCGCGGAGCTGGTTGGCCGCCTCCTCCGCATCGATGCTCGGCTGGTCGACTGCCCCGGGCGGAGGAGCGTAGCCGGCAATCACCTTTTCAAAATGGTGCGCCAGATCGGAATTGGTGGTCCGCCGATCGGAGGAGAGGCTGCCCGGCCGGCCGTAGATCTCGACCGAGTGGAAGTAGAAATCCTTGCTGCCGACAGCGCACAACATGCGGGCCGCCGTGGCCATGGCCACACAGGTCTCGCGCAGAAAGCGCTCGATTTCGTTGTCGCCGGTCACTCGCTCCAGCAAACCCCGAAAGCGCTTGCCCACCGCCTCGACCTCGTGCGGCACCTGGTAGGTCGGACGCGGCAGTTCGCGCGCTCCATTCTCGAAGAAGGCTCGTTCTACTTCCTCGGGCCATTCCAGCAGGCGGATGACCCGGAGCGGCCTTTGCGCATCGAGGATCTCGGCGGAAACCTCGCGCAGAAGGGCGAGCAGACGCTGGGAGACCGCCATCCGTCTCTCTGACTGGGAAGCAGGGCTAGGCCCCCACGTGCCGGCCGGGCGGCACCGAGTAGCTGATCCATGCGTTGGCGCCCACCACCGCGCCTTTGCCGATCACCGTGTCGCCGCCCAGAATGGTCGCGTTGGCGTAGATGACCACGTCGTCTTCGACGGTCGGATGGCGCTGAGGCACCGGCCGCTTGGGCGCCGGGGCCGCCGTCTCTGCACCGAGCTTGCGCTTGATCGATAGCGCGCCCAAAGTGACCCCCTGATAGATACGAACCGAATCGCCGATGCGGGTAGTCTCGCCGATGACGATGCCCGTGCCGTGGTCGATGAAGAAGGGCGAGCCGACCGTGGCACCGGGGTGAATGTCGATGCCGGTGCGTGAGTGGGCGTATTCGGTCATCATGCGCGGCACGAGGAGCGCCCCTTCCCGCAACAGGCGGTGGGCAGCCCGGTAGATGGCGATGGCATAAAGCCCGGGATAGCAGGCGACCACCTCGTCGGTTCCGGTGGCCGCGGGATCAGCCTCGAAAGCAAACTGGATGTCATTCTCCAGCAGGCCGCGCAACTCGGGCAGGGCTGCCAGGGTGCGCGCGGTGATGCTTTGGGCGCGCCGCCAGCAGGCGTCTTTGTCCTTGGCGACTTCGTGGCATAGGCGGTGCAAACCTAGAAAAACCAGCTCCTCCAGCCGCAGGTCCAGGTCGCCCAACACCTCGGCCACCCGCTCCCGCGCAGCCGCGTGAGAGGTTTGGCCCAGCATGCGTGTGCGCCGGGTTCCCGGCAGGATCACCGACAGTAGGTCCTCCACTAGGGTTGCGACCTCGTCCGGCGACGGCATCGGGCTGGCCAGCGAGGGCGTTCCGCGACCGCGTTGCTTGAGGATGCGCTCAGCGAGGGCCTGGTGGGACTTCTTGGGAGGCGTGCCGTGATTCACATGCATGCTCCGAATCTACCTCGATTCGACAGGTTGACCAGGGCCTAGATCGGAACCGGAAAGGAGGCTAGCTATTTCACCACAGAGAACACAGAGGTCACAGAGTCGGATCGGAAAGAAGACAGCGAGGGCTCCCGTCCTGTCCGAACCCTTTCTTCTTTTCCGCCCTCTGTGTCCTCTGTGTTCTCTGTGGCGAAAAAGCTGACCTACCGGCGCTGTGCCACGGCCTGGGCGAGCTTCTGCATGACCTCTTCCAGGCGCGACTCGGGCACGGATACGCGCGTGGGCATGCCGCCGCCCAGGTCGAACAACTTGATCAGGTCCAACCCGGATTGGTAGTCAGCCGCGATGGACAGCGATCCCGAATCCCGCACGACTGCCACGGCCGCGCGCTGCTGGCCGAGGAGCAGCAGCTAGGTCTTGTCGTAGGGTGCGCTCGACCGGGCCTCCACGTACGCCACATTCCCCTCGACCCGGTAGCGTAGGGAGATCTTTTGCGCCTGGTCCAAGAGCGGGTCGATGAGGCGCGCCGCGCTTTCGATCTCCTCCCAGTGATGGGGCGCGTGGGTGCGCGCGAGCAAATACTGGATCACGCGGTACTTGAGGGTCTCGTCGCGAAAGCGGGCTCGCAAGGCGCGATCGATGCGGGTGGCGATGGGGCCTGGTTCACCCCGCCGCGTGTCCACCGCGCGCGCGTCGGCATCGGCGCCTTCATAGGGCTCGATACCCCCCAACACCCACTTGGCACCCGCATAGAGCCCGTCCAAGTCCATATGCATGGCCACCGTGTCTACCGGTCCGACCGCGGCCACGAAGGCCGGGGTGATCATCTCCGGGCAGCCCCCATGCTCAGCCTTGCTGGCCAGGAGAAAACGAGGATCGCGGACGAAATCGACGTGGCGCTCGTGGTCGTGATGATCCACCCAGGCAGCCAGCCGGCTGCCCAGGCCGTTGATGAAGGGGATGGTGGTGCCCGCGAACGACGAGCCGCCCCCCTCGGACGCGAAGCCGATGTCCAGCACCACCACCCGACCGGCCAGGGTGTCGGCCGGCGGCAGCTTCCGCGGCGTCAGGAACGCGAAACGCACGCCGCTGCCGGGCTCAACCTTGGTCGCGCTCATGGCTCAGAGGCTGAAGATAGCGGCGGCCTGGCGCCCGAGCCACCAGTTTTTTGCTGGGATTCGGAGCTGTAGTGCGGGGCGACCGCAAATCGCCCCTACGGCCGTGCGCGCACCACGTCTTGGGTAGGGGCGACCTGCGGTCGCCCCACGGGCGCGCGCACCCGCCGACCACGTCTTGGGTAGGGGCGACCTGCGGTCGCCCCACGGGCGCGCGCACCCGCCGGCGGCCCAACTACTCCGAATCCCAGTTTTTTGCTGGTCTGCCTGCATCGGCCGCATAATTGCGGCCTCCCCAACGAGGAACCGAGGACATGTTTCCGCTCTGGCTGATTCTTGCAACTGCCGCGCAGTCGTCTACCGCAACGCCTTTCCGAACCACGGTGAGTCCGCGCATCGATCCGGTGTTCGGCGACGTCACGGTCTTGCGCCGAACCGTGGATCGTTTTCTGGCTCTGCAGACCGAGATGGACCAGGTTCGCAACGAATTCTCGACTGCGGTTCACGGCACCCTGGCCGAGGTGGCGCGGCCGGTCGGCAGCCACGAAAGTCGCGCTGCCAAGGTCTGTCCGCCGGCAACCCCTACCCTGTACGGACGCGCCCTGGCCGCGGGAGGCCGCTACCTGGCCTTCGGGCGCGAGATGGAATCACGCTTCCGCGAGATTCGCCGCGCCGATGAGTTGGGCGACGCATCCGGCTTGACGCCGGACTATCGCCTGAAGGTCAAGAAGGCGAGCCAGATCCACCAGGACATGCTGCGCGACCTGCAAGAGATGCGCGTCGCTTTCTACGTGCAACTAGGCGCTGAGCTACGCCACGCGGGGTGCGATCTGCCAAGTTCGGGGTCAAGCGGTGGCCCGGCCGAAGGCCCAGAGGATGCGATTGCGACTGACCCGTCCAATCCGGCCGCCTGGACCCTGGATGATTCGGCCGCTGACCCGGAGGCCAGCGGCACCACCGATCCCAGCCGGACCGTGCGCACGCCGCCCAAGACATCGGCCGCGCCCACCACGGCACCCGCGGTGTGGATCGAGATCGACAACTCGCACTGCGCCCAGCCTTCCCAGTTGCAGATCGACGGCCGATCCTACGGTGCCCTGCCCGGCCACAAGCGAACCTCGGTGCGCACCCACGCTGGGCCGCACGAGGTGTGCGTGCTGCCCAGCCTCGACAAGCACTCATGCGGCGAGCCCGGCACCCTCCGCCAGGTGTACTTCTACGAAGGCTGGTCGCTCACGGTTCGCTGCGATCGATAAAGGGGCCCCAAAGCCGGGGTCCAGTATGTGACGGTCCCGCTGTCCCTTGCGACTTGATAGCAGCCGGTCGCCGCGGGCCAGCCGCAAGAGTCCCCCGCAGCCGTGGCACAACACCACAGGGTGGTCCAGTTCGTGGCAATGCAGCCGGCACTTTCGTCGTAGCGACGAGCATTGAAGGGCGTGCATGCGGTGTTGGGCGTCACCGCTCCACAGGTTCCATCCGCATTCAACTGGCATTGATGGGCGGCGCCAGCCTCGGGCGAAGCCGCTGCGGCGTCTTTGGCCCCGCTGACCGCATCAGGCGCGGCCGCGTCTTTGGCCCCGTTGCCCGCATCAGGCGCAGCCGCGTCCACCAGGGGCGTGCCACATGGTGGCGCGGAGGTGACCTTCGCAGACTCGCTTTGATCGCAGCCCTCACCTCCACCCGGGGTCCAGTATACGACGGTGCCGCCGTCCGTCGCGGCTTGATAGCAGCCGATGTTGGGGGGCCAGGCGCACGACGCACCCGCAGCCGTGGCACAACACCAAAGGGTCGTCGGCGCCGTGGCGTAGCAGCCGGCTCCCTCATCGTAGCGATGGCCGATGAAGGGTGTACATGCCGTGTCGGACGTCACCGCTGAACAGACTCCGTTCGCGTTCAACTGGCATTGATGGGTAGCGCCAGCCTCGGGCGAAGCCGTCGCGGCGTCCTTGCCCACGCTGGCCGCATCAGGCGCGGCCGCGTCCGCCAGAGGGGAGGCCTGGGCGGCGTCCTTGCCCACGCTGGCCGCATCAGGAACGGCGGCGTCCGGCGAGTAGCCGGGATTGCCATCGGCCGGCTGCGCTTGGGTATCGCGTGCGACTTGCCCTGAACCGTCCGCTACGGCCGAGTCATTTCCCAGCCTGCCCGGATTGTTGTCGCTGGCGGCGCAGCCAGCGGCGCCCGCAAGAATCGAAACAAGCAGAGTGCAGGAAGATCGCTTGGAAGCGTTCATCTCGATGGCTTTCATTCTGATCGTCTTGATATCGCCCACGCCGGAAGGATACACCCGTCAGCTCGACATTGATTACTGGTAATCTCCCTAGCTCCAAGTCGTCTTGTACGATGCGCCGCCGCCGACAAAAGCGTGGAACGAGACCGCGTGCTGGCTACCGCACCCAATACTTCATGCAAGCCCAAGCGCCTTGCGTCGAATCGTACCCGCAGTAGGGTCCGCCCTCATATCCTCCCGAGCAATCCGCGTCGTTGAGGCAGACGTCGCCACTCCTGTGGCAGTAGAATCCGACCCACGAGCTTTGCAGATCTCGATCCTGGAGGATAGCGGTCAGGCTGCGGGACGGTGAGCAATATCCCTGCGGGCCGCAGTCCGCATCGACTTGGCAATTGCCCCCTAGACACCTATTCCCGACCTGCCCATCGCCGCAAATACAAGGACCTACCGCAGAACAGTCTCCGTCGGAGAAACAACTGTCATAGGCACAGTTGCACGAGTTTCCGTCCATTTGGGTCTCTGGGAGGCAACGGCCGTTTGTGCCGCTCTGGCAATTGCTCGATGCAGAACAGTCGCTAAACTCTGTCCCACTAGTCCCATAGGCGACGCATGGCGCCGTCGATTGAATGCTCAAACCGCATGTGTCGTGACTGATACGATGATTCTCCGGTATCCCTCCGCCTCCGTCGCTACCACCGCCACCATCTGGGGCGATCGTCCCGCCCGTGGCTCCCGCGCTGCCGCCCGTTGTTGTGGTGCCACCGGTTCCGACCACGCCCCCACTTGCACCGCCGCTGGTGACCACGCCGCCGGATCTGCCGGCACCGCCTGAAATCGTCACGCCACCGCCAGATGAGCCACCCCCGCTCGCCGTCGATGTGCCGCCGGTCACGGCAGGCGAGCCCCCGCTCACCGCACCGCCCCCGCCCGTGACACCGCCAGAACCTGGCGCCCCGCCGCTCGAACCGCCCGCCACGGCTGAGTCATTGCCCAGGCTGCCCACATTATTGTCGGTGGTTGGGCAACCAGCGCTGGTGACAAGAATCGGAAGCAAGAGAAAGCAAAAAGATCGTTTCATGATGATCTCCCAGGTGTTCTTGGTGGCGATCATCTTGGTGTCGTCCGTCTCCAAGAAGTTACACCCATCGGCAAAGATTCGTGATTAGCTTTCTTCGTGTATGCCCTCTTCTTGGCAGTCTGGCTTGCAGCCCAGGTCGAGGTTCACAGCGCGACCGCGTGTCCGTCGTCAGAGGCAATCACGGCGCGGCTTCTGCCGCTGCTTCCCGGGGCAAGCACCGGAACCAATCCGGTTGATCAGGCTGACTTGCAGGTAAGCCGAGGCGACGCCGACGGCCCGATGCGGCTGCGCTTGCGCCTGGCCGGCGCGGACGGAACCGTGATCGGGCAACGGGATCTTCCTCTGTCCGATCGCTGCGATGAACTCGCAGAGACGGTCGCGGTTCTCTTGGCGTCGTGGAAAAGTGATCCCCATCCTGGGATTCCGCCCATCGCAGAAACACCGGTCATCGCAAGACCGGCGCCCGCGTCCGGCGGCGCGACCTCTGGTCTCGAACTACAACTGGGGGCTGGAGGCGGCGTGGCCCTGCTGGGCGGGACGGCAGCCAGCGGACGCTTGGAACTGGGACTTAGCTCTATCCAATCTCACTGGCAAGGGCGCATCGGATTCGTGGGAGAGACTGCGAGGCAAACCGCCCTAGGGCCCGGACAGGTGCACTGGCGGCACAGCATGGGCACGGTTTTGCTGGTTTGGCGGACGCTGAATCCAAATTGGCTGGTCAGTGCGGATGCCGGGCCCCTGCTCGGCTTTGCTACCCTTTCCGGCCAGGGCTTTGCCCAAAACCAGCAACAGAACTCGTTTGAGTTCGGTTTGGACGCCGGGTTGCGCGCAGGCCGGCGATGGCGGCGCTTCACTCTGTGGGTTGATCTGCGCGGCGAGTCTTGGCTGGAACGCCAGCGAGCGATGGTGACCGGCAGCGCAACAACGATGACGCTTTCTCCCTGGGATCTGGCAGTCACCCTGGGACTGTCGGTGTCGCTCTTCCCATGATGAAACCTTTTCAGCTTTCCCCACACTAGACGGACCTGGAGGTCCGCCGATCTTCAAGTCCATGCACGCCACCGGAAAGCCCATCGTCGGCGACGCACCGTCAACCCTGGCGGACGCATACCATGGCTACTGCCAAACCGTGGCACGCTGGGCCTGGTATTTGGGTGGTCCTGACGTCGAGGTCGAGGACGCGGTTCAGGAGATCTTCTTCGTGGTCAGCCGCCGGATGGCAAGCTTCCGCGGCGAGGCGCGCTTTTCAAGCTGGCTATACAGCATCACCCGCAAGATCGTGGCCAACCACCGGCGGAGACATCGCTGGCGTTTTTGGCGCGACAAGAACCCGGGCCTCCTCGACAGGGTGCCATCTCCCGGGCTCGATCCATGTGCCCAGCTAGAGCAACAGCAAGCACGCCTGCAGTTCTATCGGGTGCTAGACCGCCTGCCCGAAAAATACCGGACCGTGCTGGTGCTGTTTGAATTGGAAGACATGTCGACCCAAGAAATCGCGGAGCTTTGCCACATCAAACTGAACACCGTGAAGGTGCAATTGCACCGAGCGCGGGAGATGTTCCACGATCAACACCGTCAACTCCTGAGCAAGGAGCAGTCATGAACAGCGTTGCATCGGATCCACCCCGCTGGAAGGATCGAGCCGGGCAGGCCGATCTGGCCGAGCACATGGCCGGACGACTGATCCGAGACATGGGCGCGCCCCCGCTGCTTTCGGGCCCACAACTTGCGCGTATCGAAGCGGCTGCACGGGAAAAGCAGCGTAGGCCGAGCTTGCTCCGGTGGTGGCCGGCAGTGGCGGTAGCGTTGCTGGTCAGTGGTGCGACCTTTGCCGTCGCAGCGCGTTTGGACTTGATGCCGCGCTGGCTGCGCCCGGCGCCCGCGGCACCGGCACCCTCTGCTCAAAGTCACAAGACGCACGCCACTGCGACCAGGCCATCGCGCACGAGCGCGCCCGCGCAGGGAGCGCCCGCACCTGCAATCGAAGCTCCACCCGAGATGCAAGCCGCAGCCGAGCCGGCAGCACCGGCTCCGGTACAAGTCCCGGCAAGAGAAACCGCCCCGACCGCGCAACTTGCGTTCGTGGAACCGTCGGACGCGCCTCGCGTGCCGCCGTCGGCAAGTCGTCGTCGGGATCCGGAAGCTGCGGCCCGCGCGGTGGAATGGCATCGAGAAGCTGCGGCCAGCCCAGCGGAATGGAATCCGCTACCTCCGGCCATACCAGCAGAACGGCCCGTCGCTGCACCGCAAGTCGAACCAACACGTGTGGCTGCGGTTCTAGCGCCAATGCCTTCAGCGCCAGTGCGCCCCTTGTCCGCGCAGCCGGCAATGACGGCAAGTCAACCCCAGCCGGCTGTCACCAACGTTGCCCGGCCACCGGGCGGCGCGCGCTGGCTGGCTGAAGCGCTCCATTCCCTGCGTACCGACCACGCGCCTGGCGCAGCCCTTGCCCTGCTGGATTCTCACTCGGCCGAGCTCACGCAAAGCACGTTTGTCCACGAAGCCATGGTCCTGCGGGTCGAAGCCTTACTCGACCTCAAGCGATCGGGCGAGGCGCTGGCCTTGCTCGACGGCAAGTCGCTCTCGAACGTGGCGGCTTCGCGCACCCTGTTGCTCACCCGCGCAGAGCTGCGTGCGGCGGCGGGCCGCTGCGCCGAAAGTCTGGCCGATTTCGATTTGCTTCTCGCGCGTGCCCAGCGGCCCGACGAGCCAGCCCTGTACGGCCGCGCCGTGTGCCGCAGCAGGATGGGTGACAAGCTGGGAGCCCAGGCAGATTTCGAATTCTATCGGCGCGAATTCCCCAAAGGCGCTCATATCCGCGACGTGGAGAAGCAGCGGACCGCCCCGGCCTCGCGTCCCCTTCCCTGACGGAACCAGAGCAGGCGTCTCTTGCCGCCTGCAGCGATCGTCGACCGTCGTCACCTCACTGGGTGGCGATGAGCTTCGCAAGGCAACCTCGACGAGGGTGGCTTGGGGTAGACTGCGCGAAATGCTCCCGCCGCCCGGCTCAATCAGAGGCCCATCCAAGTGGGCACTCGCTGCCATCGCAACCGCTCTCCTGATGGCTTCGGTCGGATTTCTGGGGCACCACGTTTGGACCGTCTTCAGCAAGCCCACCATCGATGACGCCGCCATTAGTTATGGCTATGCCGAGAATGCGGCCGCTGGGAACGGATTTCGGCACACCCCTGGGGCCAGTCCTTCTGAAGGTTTCTCGAACCCGCTAGAAGTCCTGCTGCTAGTGCCCTTTGCGGCGTTGCACGCCGACTTGGACGTTGCCGCCAAGGCCATCAATCTGGGTTTCGTTTTGCTCGCTCTTCTGGCGTGGGGGCTGGTTCTGATTTGGAAGATACGGGGCGTGGGATGCCTGCTCGTCCCCTTGATCGGGTTGGTGCCGCTTCTGTGGCCCACCTTCAACTACTGGACGGTGGCTGGGCTGGAAAACGGCATTTTGGCTGGATTGATGGCGCTGTCCACCCTGTGTCTTCTGCTTGCGCCGTGCTCGCGCGGCTGGGATCTGGCCCTTGCCCTGGTTGCCGGGCTTCTCGCATGGACCCGGCCCGAGGCTGGGCTCTATGGGGCACTTGCGGTAGCTCCGCGATTGCTATCCCGCCGGCGGCGCTTTCTTGCGAGTGGCGTCTTTGCTCTCGCTGGTTTTCTCCTGTTGGTTTCTCGCTATCTGTGCTTCCGGGATCTCGTGCCCAACACGTTCTGGCCGAAGATGGGCGCCGGGCATGCTTGGCAGGAGGGATGGAACTATGCGCGGTCCTTTTTCAACAGCAGGGGTAGTGAGTACTTTCTCTGTCTCGTCCCTTTGCTCGCGCTTCTGTCGCGAAGTACCCGGATACCGCTGACTGCGACCGTTCTCCAGATCGGCGCGGTGGGGCTTTTCGTGTCTGTCTCCGGCGGAGACTGGATGCGCGAGTGGCGCTTTATGCAATTCCTTGAAGGCCCGGCCATCGCGCTGGTCGGACTTGGCTTGCACGCGGCATTGGTGCCGGAGGGATGGCTGTCGCGCCGTGTGCCGGTCTTGCTTCGAATGGGTCTGGTCGCCGGGTTGTCTTTGCCACTTGTCTTGGCCAACCGCCCCCTGGGCCAGTGGAAAGATAGGGCAGCGGGGGTCAATGGCTCCAGGGACGTTGACATGCGCCACGTCGCCCCTTCCGCCGCCCGATATCGCGATCTGGGCACGAGGCTGCAACTGGGACGGCGACTGCTTGAGGCTGATGTTGATGTGGGAGGGATGTCCTATCCGCTCGGAATGGATGTCTTGGATATCGCGGGACTAACCGATCGGGTGCTGGGCCGCGCGTGGAGTCGTGAGCCCACGGTTCTGGTTGACTACCTCTACCAAGAAAGACGGCCCGACACGATTCATATGCATGGGTCCTGGCTGGGTGTTGAGCCGTTGCACTTACTCTGGCCGTTTCACGACCAATACCGGGTGATGGGGCCGAAGTTCTTGTCCAGACTGTCGCTGGCACCACTTACCGCCATACGGGCCGACCTGGTCGACCCCGCGGTCCCCCCTGTGATGCCGATAGCTGCAAGAGTGGGTGTGGTGGAGATCAAGGGTATCTCAGCCATCTTGGGCGATGGGGAGACCGTGTTCTTCGTCCACGCATTGCAGGTCCAGCCAGGACCGCCACCTGCGCTGACCTGGAGAGACCAGACCGGCAAACGCTGGCCGATTGCGTGGCATGCGGGATTCGATGTGGAAAGCGGGCCTCCGGGATCGGCTCTTCTGGGAATGTCGCGCCTGCAGAATGAAGTGTTCCCATTGCACATCGAAGGCGTCCTCGATCTAGAGTCCCTTCCGCTCTTCATTCCCCGTGCGACGACGCTGACTGAGACGGCCCGCCTGCCGTTGGTCCGCCTAGCTGGCATGGCTGCGCCCGCATGCGATCCGGATTTTTTCCTCGACCCAGCCGCGGGCACGGGCGCGCGTGCGCGTGGCGCCGTGTTGCTGGCATCACTCTGTGGCGACGGGATCACCCAGCGGGCGCGGGCCTCGCTTGCATCTCGCTTCTGGGACGAGGCCAAGCGCGTGCGTGACCCGGATGAACGGTTCGACGCCCTGGCCGCCATCTCGGCGCTGGGAACTGGGCCGAGCATTCGGCAGCGGATGTTCATCGAGCTAACCCGCACCGAACACCAACCATACGACGAGATTCTGATGGCCTGGGCCGAGCGGGAACTCGCAGGCGCCCTTCCTGCCCGCGCCACCGCCAGCCCCGGCCTGGCACTCTGGCTGCAGGCCCAGCAATACGACAGAGTTTTGCTCAGTTCCCTTGCGCATGGATGGCAGTCTGATCCCGCCGCGGCTGAGATCGTCTGCAGGGCGGCCCAGGCCCTGGGACTTCGCGAAAGTGCGATGGGATGGTCGCTGGGATGCGGGCATTCGGTGCATGGGAAGATCGTGGTTCGCAGGCAAGGATTCGAAAACCTGAGAGACCAGAGCCTGCGGTTTTCGGGGGCGGGGAAAAGCTGGATACGGCCGGCTGCGCCTGTCCGCGTCCTGGGAGGTCAAGGACGGCAATACCTGGCAACCGGGGAAGAGCCGGGCCGCCAAGGGGCGTCCGGCGAGGTCGTCTGGGGACCGATCCCCTGGTCGGGCCGGCGTTTTGGCGCGTTGCTGGCAGGGGTGGCCAATGGAGCCAGCTTGCTGGTCGAGGCGAGAGAGGGGAGTGCCTGGAAAGAATTGGTGCGTGCCGGATCGCCCGCGAGTGCTTCGGTGCTAACCCCGCTTTTGCTGATGCTGCCCGCTCATGCCGCAACCGAGGTTCGCGTTCGTTTGCTTGCCACGGATTCGCAGCCGATGACCGTGGTGGACGCACTGACCTTCATCGATATGGACTAGAATCCGAGTAGCGAAGACACGCGCTTTCGGGCTAACGTCAGTGGATCTTCGGAGGCTCAACCACCATGCCCAGGCCGTTCGCTCCCCCCGGCACCGCCACCCACTACGTTCCCGACCGCCCGGTCGCGGTCAGCCATGTCTGTCTGAGCCTAGAGCCCGACCTGGCTGCGCACACCCTGCAGGGGCAGTCACGCCTGGACCTGACAGCACGCCGGGACGGCCTAGACAAGGTCGAGCTAAACGCGGTGGACATGACCATCGAACGGGTGAGCGTCGACGGAAAGCTGGTATCCGGAGTGGACTACGACGGCGAATGTCTGCGCATCCCCCTGGGCCGGACCTTCGAGCGCGGCGAACGCTTCAGCTTGGCGGTCGACTACCGCTGCAAGCCCCGCCGGGGTCTCTACTTCGTCGGGCCTGACCAGGCCCACCCTGACCGCGCGCTGGAATGCTGGAGCCAAGGTCAGGATGATGACTCGCGCTTCTACTGGCCTTGCGTCGATCTTCCGGTGGAGAAGGCCACCAGCGAGGTGTTTTGCACCGTGCCGGCGGGTGTGATGGTCCTTTCCAATGGCGATTTGGCCGACCAGCGCGATCTGCCTGACGGCCGCGCTCGCTGGCACTACGTCCTCGATTTGCCCCATTCGCCCTATCTTGTGACCGTGGTGTGCGGCTCCTTCATGGAACTGAAAGACCGCGCGCCGGAGACCGGGGTTGATGTCTACTACTACGCCTCCAAGGACCGCGAGGCGGACGCCCGGCGCAGCCTGGGGCGCACCCCCGAGATGATCGATTTCTTCTCCCGGCGGATTGGTGTCCCCTACCCTCACCGCCGCTACAGCCAAGTCTTCGTACACGATTTCATCTTTGGCGGCATGGAGAACACCACCGCCACCACTCTCACCTCCGAGGCCATTCTTGACGAACGGGCGGCGCTGGACCACGACATCGAGGGCTTGGTGTCCCACGAGCTGGCCCACCAGTGGTGGGGCGATCTGCTCACCTGCCGCGAATGGCCCGAGGCCTGGTTGAACGAGGGATTTGCCACCTATTTTGAATACGTGTGGCGGGAGCACACGCGCGGTCGCGACGAGGCCGACGTCGATTTGCTGGCCGATCTCGACGCCTACCTCGGCGAGGCGGGCACCTATCAGCGCCCGATCTTCTGCCGCCAGTACGAGGCGCCTATCGACCTCTTCGACCGCCACCTGTACGAGAAGGGCGGTCGGGTGCTGCACATGTTGCGCCACGAACTGGGCGAGGACAACTTCTGGCGCGCCTTGCTTCTCTACGGCGAGCGCCACGCGCGCGGCTCGGTCGAGACGCGCGACCTGACCCGGGCCATCGAGGAAGCGACTGGCCGCAACCTGGACTGGTTCTTCGACCAGTGGGTGGACAGCCCCGGCCACCCCGAGTTGGAGGGCGCGTGGGAATGGGACGCCGACCAGAAAGTGGGCACCCTTCGCTTGGAGCAGAAGCAATCCGGCGATCGCCCGCAGCGATTCACCACGCGGGTGTGCTTCGAAGTGGAGGGTGTGCAGAGCGAGGAGCGCGTCGAGGTGAGCCAGCGAAGTCACGCCTTCGAATTCCACCTGGCCGCCCGCCCCACCCAGGTCATCTTCGATCCCGGCGACGTGGTGCTAAAAAGCATCAAGCTGAAGAAGCCCCACGCCCTGTGGGAGCGCCAACTAGAGGCCGCGCGTCTGGGCGTGGATCGCGTGCTGGCGGCGCGTGCACTCGCCGATCTGCCCGAGCCTGCCGCGGTCGTGGCCCTGGCCGCAGCCCTGGAAAGCGACTCGTTCTGGGCCGTGCGCGCCGCTGCGGCGACCGCACTCGGCAAGACCCGGCGGCAGGATGCGCTCGACGCCTTGCTCAGAGCACGCGCGCAGGAAAACCCGCGCGTGCGGCGCGCGGTAGCCGCTGCACTGGGTGACTTTGTGGTTACCCACGCTCCTGGCAATCAGCGTGCGGCTGAGCTGCTCGAAGCCTGGGTGGTCGGGGGCGATGCGAGCTGCTTCGTGGAGTCCGCTGCCGCGCTGTCCCTGGGCCGCACCCGCTCACCCCGAGCAGTCGCCGTGCTTCCCGGGGTGCTCTCGCGCAGCGCCTTCCAGGATGTGATTCGCGCCCGCGCCATCGAAGGGCTGGGCGCCACCGGAGATGAGGCGGCCCTGCCCCTGGTGGAAGCGGCCTTCGCCAACAGCGTGTCGATCTACTCCCGTCGCGCCGCTGTGGCCGCCCTCGCCCGCTTGGCCGACGGGACCTTGCATGTGCGCCAGGCCCGCGAACGCATCGAAGGCTGGCTTTGCGACCCTGACTTCCGCGTGCGCATGGAGGCTGCCTCGGCGCTGGCCGTGCTGGCCGATGCTCGCGCCGTACCCGCTATCGAGGTGGCACTGCACGCCGAGCTGGATGGCCGCGCCAAGCGCCGCATGCGCGAGGCTATCAGCGAGCTGCGCGAAAAAGGCAAGCCCGAGGAGAAGCTGCGCAAGCTTTCTGAGGAAGTCGAACGACTGAGCGGCGAGTCGACCCGTTTGCGCGAGCGCCTCGAGGGATTGGAAGGCAAGCCGCGGTCGTCGAGCCCGCCGCCGGCGAGCAAGCCCAGCCCCAGCGGCACCGCACCCCCGCACACCAGGCGGCCGCGCCCGGGTGGCCGGCGCAGCGGCAAGCCGCTCGATTCGCGGCGTCGGCGATAGTGGAAAATTGCTGGTTCCGGCCCCTGGCCGTCACGCAAATAGCTTCTGGTTGATCTTTCCGGTTCTAGACGCACGAGGACAGCCGGCGGCTTCGCTGTGGTCCCCATCCAGCAGCCGGTTAGATTTCAACAGATCCGTAGAAGGTTGCCCGGATGTCGCGCCCTTGCAGTGTTGGGTCTAGCCCTCAGAAATCGCCGAACCGCCCGTCTGGCAAGGAGACGTCGCATGCAAAAGATCTGTTTCTTGGCCCTCGCAGTTTCGCTGGCTGCCTCTATTGGCTGTGGAAATGCCGAACAGGCGCCCACACCGGGCACTGGTGGATCAACCACGACTGGCGGCGTTACGGGTGGAACCGGCGGTGTCAGCGCGACCGGCGGAGCTAGCGCGACTGGCGGCGTCAGCACAACCGGCGGCAACCCCTCGACTGGAGGCACCAGTGCGACCGGCGGCAGCCCCTCGACCGGTGGTACGACCTCGACCGGTGGTACGGCCCGAACCGGCGGCGCGACCGAGACGGGTGGTGCGGCCCGGACCGGCGGCGCGACCGAGACGGGTGGTGCAGCCCGGACCGGCGGTGCGAACCCGACCGACGGTGCAACCCCGAGCGGCGGCACGAACCCGAGCGGCGGCACGAACCCGAGCGGCGGTGCGACCCTGACCGGCGGTGCGAACCCGACCGGCGGCGCGACCCCGACCGGCGGCAGCGCCCCGACCGGAGGTACGACCCGGGCCGGCGGTACGACCTCGACCGGCGGCACAACCCGGACCGGTGGTACGACCCCAACCGGCGGAATGAGCCCGACCGGCGGCACGACCTCGACCAGCGGTGCGGGCGGTTCGACCGGCCCATGCAGCGCCCTGCCCGTCAGTCCCAATGCCACGGCCCAGGCCCAGAAGCTGCTCTGCTTCATCTACAGCCAATATGGCAACCACGTCATCTCAGGGCAGCAAGAAACCAGCTGGGCCGATCCCGAGGGCGACATCAGTTGGTACGCCACCAACAACTTGAAATATCCGGCCATTCTGGGTGGCGACTTCCTGTACCCCGCTGGTGGCAGCGACACCTCCGAGATTAGCGGGATCACGCGCGCCATCGCCTACTGGAACGCGGGTGGCATTTCCATGTTCCGCTACCACCAGGGCGTGCCAGTAGCCGGCTCAACCTACAAGAACGACTGCTACCAAGGCACCAACTGCGCCGAGTCTCCTCCCGCCGCCGGCTTGCTAGACAACGCGGTCACGGCCGGAACCCCGGAGAATACAGCGTTCCTTAACCGGCTAAACTATATCGCCTATCAAATCGGGGTCATGAAAGCCGCCAACGTACCCATCATCCTGGCAATCTTCCACGAGGCACAACCCAACGGTTGGTTCTGGTGGAGCAAAGGGACCGGAGCCCAGTACGTTGCACTGTGGAAGTACACGTACAATTATCTGACCGCAACCAAGGGACTCACCAACATCATTTGGCTCATGCCCTTCAGTGGTCTCAATAGCATTGCCGCTACCAGCTTCAGTGCCTATTTCCCGGGCAAGGACATGGTCGATCTTTCGGGTCCGGACTACCAGAGCGATTCCGCGACCTTTGCCAAGGTCAAGACCGTCGTCGGGACCATGCCCATTCCTCTTCACGAATCCAGCAAGCTCCCGGATCCCAGCACCCTGTTCCCCAGTTCCGCGCCGTTTGTGCTTTTCAACACATGGGCGGGCTCGCAGAAATCGAACACGTCTATCAACACCGCGTTCAAGAGCGCTCTGACCGTCACACGCGACCAAGTGCCCAATCTCAAGTAGACACTCCGTTGGGGGCTTTCAATGAAGCCCCCACTGGCAATCCCACTTTCTCGGCCGCCGCAGCAGCTGTTTCGCTCGCTAGCGGCCCATTGATCTCTTCACCGCTGCCCCCCGCACGAGGTAGGCATGGCCCGTGTTCGTGGCTGGATCGGGCGACACCTGGGCATCCCGACAGTCCACGCGCACTACGGTCATTGCGCCGGACGGCTGCTCGTCGTCGAGGGTCCCGCCCAGTTCCAGGGCCACCAGCCGGCGCACCAGCGCCTGATCGGTGCCTGTGCACGGATCGATCTCCAAGCGTAGCGGCACGCGGGCAGCGTAGGCGCCTGCCGCGCCCAAGAGGGCACCCTTGCACGAGATCGTCGGCCTCGTCGCGCCGGCCCAGGATGCGTAGCGCAAGCGTGGCCAGCCGCGGAGCATAGGCGCGAAAAGCCTGGTCCAGCGTGGGAGGCTGGACGCAAGGACGCGCCTGGATCAGCCGGAGATGAGTTGAAGTCAGCATCGACCTACCCAGTATGAGGCTCGACCCCGGAAAAACGGCTCATGAATCCCAGCCAGCGTGCGGTCTGCAGGTTGTCGGCGAGCGAAACCGTGAAATGATTGTCTGCCTTGACCCGGCGTCATGTGATCCTTTTCGGCCTCCTCGTGCTGCTTGCCGCGGCTTTCGAGCTCGGCGTGCGCCTGGTGTCTCGGGGCCACTGGCGCAAGCTTGGGGAGGCTGCGGAGCACGAATTGGCCGTTGGAGGACTGCCAGGACTGCTGCGCGCGCGCAGCGGCCCTGCGCGGGGCCGCCCACATGCCGGACAACGCGGAAAACGCGGCAACCCTTGCCCTGTCGAACGCGATGTTGGCCAGCGAATACGGGCTGGAAACTACCAGTGCCGCGCTTCTGGCTGTCGACGTCGTCGAGCGCGCCCCACGGGCCTCCCGGCGTGCCCGCTCGCTCGCGCTGGCGTCGCGCGCTCTGGTAGCAGCGACGGCAGGCGATCCGGCGGGCGCAGAGCCCCTGGCGCGCCAGTCGCTTTCCCTGGGGCAGGAGCAGGCGGCGCCCCAGTTCGCGCTCGGCCGGGTGCGCTTTCGTCAGGGTGATCCGGTCGCAGCTAGCCACGCCTTTCGGGCTGCGCTTCTGCGAGAGCCAGATTTCGTCGAAGCGCGCGTGGCATGGGCGGAGTCCGAGCTGGAGCTGGGCGAGAGGACCAGGGCCAGAGACGTTCTGCTGGCGGCCTCG
>Ga0182027_10000235_pt1 | contig 93982 bp, 66 predicted proteins | sample 712E1DmetaG_FD_121300 | JGI IMG/M metagenome (GOLD analysis project Ga0182027, IMG submission 121300) | Permafrost microbial communities from Stordalen Mire, Sweden - 712E1D metaG (Illumina Assembly) | ecosystem: Environmental > Terrestrial > Soil > Wetlands > Permafrost | place: Sweden... | reverse complement strand
GTAACCGTTTTCTTCGAGAATAAGACGAAGGAGTTTCGTTTGCGTTGGACTGTCTTCGACAATAAGAATATTTGTCTGTGTTGTCATCGCCATCCATTTCTGCTATGTGTATGTTAGATGTACTGTCAGATGCCTTGAGTGAATTTAGCATCAATTCTTTTTACGATAAATACTTCAATTTGCTTCCAATTGGCCATGATTGTTGCGGATCTTTTAGTATGGCTTATAAATTGGAAGAAATCAAATTTGAGGTTTTATGCTGGTTTATACTCGTTATAAATCCTGATTCAATTGTTAGAGCTTACCAAGCGCTTATCGGATAATTCAATCTATACTATATTAATAATACAAGTTGGCTTTATCCATATTTTATACTAAAATATACAATAAACAAATATCATGCAATTATGAGTAAACATCAGGAAGCGACTGACTGGTTGTAGAAGAAACCGGGTGAGATATAGGTATGAAACTTGAACAAAGGAAATGGGACAGGATTCATGGATGGATGCCAGAACGTCCAATCACAGATATGAAGACTGCTCAATTGATTTTGATATTTGGTGCAAGATCGTTATTGAGAGAGCAAAATCTCCTTCAGCAAATCAAAGATTTATATCCGCAAGCGCACACGTTTGGTTGTTCAACAGCCGGAGAGATTTGTGGTGCCCAGGTTTTTGTTGATTCAGTTGTTACAACAGCGATTAGCTTCAAATATACACAAATCAAAGATGTGCGATTACACTTGAATCAAGTAGATAACAGTTATCAAGCTGGAGAACACTTGGCGAAGGCTCTACCTCTAACCTTACCGTCGTTAATGATAAACGGGGAAGATAAACTAGTGTATGTCTTGGTCCTTTCAGAAGGATTAATAATAAATGGAAGTGATTTGGTGAGAGGATTAATATCGCAACTGCCAGAAGGCACAACTATAACTGGCGGATTGGCTGCTGATGGTGATTGATTTGAGGAATCACTTACCTTTGGAGATTGTGAACCTTTGAAAGAAACAATTGCTGTAATAGGATTAAATGGAAGTCGACTAAAAATTGGTTATAGTTCCTTGCGTGGATGGGATTCCTTTGGACCGGAGAGGTTGATAACAAATTCGAAAGGGAATGTATTATACGAGCTTGATGCGCATTCGGCTCTGGAGCTGTACAAGAAATATCTCGGTGAGCATGCAAAAGATCTTCCAGCTACAGGACTTCTCTTTCCTTTGTGCATTCGGAGCAAGTCTGGGGATAAAGGAGTAGTACGTACGATTTTATCGGTGGATGAAAATAAGCATAGTATGACATTTACAGGGGATGTCCCCGAAGGTTCGTACGCGCGACTTATGAAAGCAAACTTTGATCGGTTGATTGATGGTGCTGTTGGAGCGGCAAAAACAAGCTATCAAGCTAGAGGTTCTGTTACTCCCAATTTGGCGATTCTCATCAGTTGCGTTGGAAGAAAACTTATTTTAAAGCAGAGAATTGAAGAAGAGGTGGAAGGTGTGCGTGATATCTTTAGTGAAAAAACCATATTAGCCGGATTCTATTCATATGGAGAGATAGCTCCATTCGTTCCCGGGACCCAATGCGAATTACATAACCAGTCAATGACTATTACAACTCTTTTAGAGGAATAATGGCATGGAACAAATACACAGTTTATTAACACGCCAACTTAAACAATGCTTCGGTGATCAATTTCGAATTCCTAAAGATTTCCAGGGATTTATTGATGCAGTGAACGACACCTATTGGGAATCCGATAAGGATCGCGAGATGCTTGAACGTTCTCTCGAACTGAGTTCACAAGAGCTTCTCCAAGCAAATTCAGAAGTACGGGCAATATTTTTAGCAATACCTGATTTACTTTTTCGAATTGATGGTGAGGGTAGGATACTTAATTATAAAGCAGGTGCTACTGCAGATCTAATGCTTAATCCCAAGGAATTACTTGGGAAAAGAATTCAAGATGTTCCATTAAAGCAGGTTAGTGAAAAATTCAGTGAAGCGATTCAACAAGTGCAGCAATCAAAAACAATTGTCAGCATAGAATATTCACTATCCATACAAAACCAGCCCATTTTCTTCGAAGCCAGGCTTGTACCTTTCCCTGAAGATCAAATTGTGGTCATCATTCGCAATATCACCGAACGTAAACAAGCAGAAGAATCTCTTAAACGTGAACGTAATCTCTTTCGTGTATTGATTGATAACCTGCCGGATGCCATTTATGTTAAAGACACAGAATGTCGCAAAACGATTGCTAATATAGCAGATGTTCGTAATATGGGAAAACAATCTGAAGCAGAGGTTTTAGGTAAAACAGATTTTGATTTGTATCCGGCAGATATTGCGAAGGGATTTTATGCTGACGATCTATATGTAATCCAATCGGGAAAATCAGTGCTTAATAAAGAGGAGTTTTTCTTAGACAAAGATGGGAAGAAAGACTGGCTTCTCACTTTTAAGCTGCCGATGAAAGATGAACAAGGCCGGATTATTGGGCTTGTAGGTATAGGACGAGAGATTACAGAGCAAAAGCGAGCAATGGAAGAGTTGACCTTACTCAGTCATACGGTTAAAAGCATCGGCGAATCGATCAGCATTACAGATCTTAAAAATAATATTATTTTCGTCAACGAGGCTTTTTTAAAAACTTACGGTTATACTGAGCAAGAACTTATTAGGAAGTCCATCAGCATTGTCTCTTGTGATCCAGTTACCCATGAACAGATGGTACTTTCTAAAACAATTAATGGCGGCTGGCAGGGAGAACTGATCAATAGAAAAAAAGACGGTACAGTCTTTTCCGTATTTCTTTCTACATCGATCGTCAATGATGAAAAGGGACAACCTATAGGTCTCGTTGGAGTTGCTACTGATATCACAGAACGTAAGCAAGCCGAAGAATCATTGCGAGAAAGCGATGAAAAATTACGTAACATTGTCGATAATAGTACAAATCTTTTTTATTCACGTAATATCAATCAAGTGTTCACGTACCTTAGCCCCCAAGCCAGGAATTTTCTCGATTGTGAACCTGATGAAGCTTTAGTCAATTTTACTGATTTTATGACGGATAATTCGGTCAATAAACTTGGTCGTGATCTAGCAGAGAAAGCAGTACAAACTGGTGCACGGCAGGAAACCTATGAGCTTGAATTGATGAGTAGGAAAGGACGTCGTGTCTGGGTGGAAATTCAGGAAGCACCTGTAGTGAAAGACGGAAAAACAATTTCTATTGTAGGAGCTGCAACAGATATTACCGAACGTAGATGGGCAGAAATGGCACTTCAAGTGAGTGAAAAGAAATATAGAGATATCGTGACCTGGGCACCAATCGGAATATATCAATCAACACCTTCCGGGAAATTACTTAGTTGTAATAGTAGCATTGCAGAATTGTTGGGTTATGAAAGTGTGAATGAGTTAGTCGGATGTAATATGGGGCAAGCCATATATTACGATGATAAAGACCGAGAGCGGTTTATTGCTAAAGATAATTCTTCTGAAATAAAAGGGCCTTTTAGTCATGAAACCCGTTGGAAGACAAAAAACGGCTCCGTCATCTGGGTCTTAATGACAGTCCACGATGTGCGAGATAAGACTTCTGAAATTCTCTATTATGAAGGATTCGTTTTTGATATTACCGAACGTAAACATGCGGAAGAATCACTACGTGAAAGCGAAGAACGTTATCGTTTGCTTGTTGAGAATTCAACAGATATTGTAACCGAAATTAGCGCTGAAGATAAATATCTGTACGTTAGTCCGAATGTCAAGTCGACTCTAGATTTTGAACCAATGGACTTAGTTGGTACTGATGTGTTATCAAGAGTATATGGTAAAGATAAAAATGCAGTTGAAGAGATTCTTAGCAAATTAGGTGGAAGCGCAACATACCGATACCGAGATCGCATAGGCGGTTGGCATTGGTTTGAATCATCAGGACGAGTCTATTATACATCCTCAGGTGAACAGAGGATGGTTATGGTAAGCCGCGATATCACGCAGCGCCGGAAAGCCGAACAAGAACTTGAGTTATCAAGAAAGCAATTACAACACTTTACAGAACACCTTGAGCACGTTCTTGAAGAAGAGCGAAAACGAATATCGCGCGAACTTCATGATGAGCTTGGTCAATTGTTAACCATCTTGAAATTTGATATAAGTTGGCTTAGATTAGAGGGGGTCAAGAGCGATTCTGAAGCTATTGCAAAAATTGACGCAATGATGGAATCGGTAAATGAAGCGTTGGCATCAGTGAAGCGGATAGCGAAAGAGATACGACCACCGCAACTCGATGCACTTGGTCTGGTGGGTGCTATTCAATGGGATATCGATCAGGCGGAAAAAAAGATGGGCATTAAAGGTATTGTAACAGTCGAACCTGCGGAATTTGAAATAAAAGGTCAAATTAGTACTGTTCTTTATCGAGTTTTTCGGGAAGCGTTAACAAATATTCTGCGTCACGCGCAAGCTAAACAAATATTTGTTAGATTAATATGGCGATCCGGTTCTGTAATCTTAACCGTAAGAGATGACGGACGCGGTATCACAAAAAGAGAATTGAAGGGAAAGACGTCGTTAGGTCTTGTCGGTATTCGCGAACGGATTCGGATGGTTGAAGGGACGCTTACCATCGAAGGTAAGCCAGGAAGTGGTACTATGGTATCGGTGGAAGTCCCTCTTAAGAAAAAAAATGGAGAAAGTATATTATGATTCGTGTTCTTATTGCTGATGATCATCCGATAGTTCGAAGAGGACTCAAGACGATTCTGAAAGATGTGTCGGATATCAAAGTTGAAGATGAAGCATGCGATGGTCTCGAAGTTATGGAGAAGATTCGAAGCGCGGAGTTTGATGTTCTCGTACTCGATCTCTCGATGCCGAAGCTTGACGGTCTTGAAGCAATTAAAAGAATAAAAGCAGAAAAACCTGATTTAGCCATTCTTGTATTGAGCATGAACCCCGAAGAAGTGTTTGGGATTCGAGCATTGAATCTCGGTGCATCCGGATATCTTTCAAAAGACACCGCACTTGAACAACTTATTCTAGCAATCCGTCGTGTAGCTTCTGGAAAAGTTTTTATTTCACAATTGCTTGCTGAATCAATAGCGCAAAATGTAAGTCGAGGTTCACCCAAGCTTCCGCATGAACATCTTTCTGATCGTGAATATCAAATCATGTTAATGATCGCGAGAGGCATGTCGCTAAAAGCGATTGGAGCCGAACTTTCAGTGAGTGTTAAAACGGTAAGTACACATAGAACACACATTTTACAAAAAATGAAAATGGAGAATAACGCGCAAATTGTTACCTACGCTATTCAAAATAGCTTGGTGACATAACTACCTTTTTGAGATTATCGTACATCGCTAATTTGTATGGAGTTTCTTGATATTCTTTTACGCGGACTTTTCGTGTGAAGTATTGTATTAAGTTGCATTGTAACTTCTTTGATTTGAATTATCCAATTGGATATTTCTAATAAAGGCATTTCTTCATCTGTTTCTCTCCCCACTACACTCAAAGCTCGATTATGTAGCTTTTCAACTTGTTTTTTGTAGTTGAAGCCGACAAAATGATGCAATTTTAAAGACAATTGACGAAATATGCCCGAATTCGTTTAATAACACCATTCATAGTAGGTTAATTCTTATAGCAGAATCAGAGTTGTACCGATTTCGTTACTTGCCACTATTATGCAAATTGACAATGCATTAGTTATACCAGAAAGCGTTGTGTGAAAACGCCGTATTGTGAAATAAGAGAAATGACTTACAGACAATTATTAAAGTCGCTTTATTGAAAGTGAAGATCGCTTTGCACATGAATTATGAATTGATTTCTCACACTGAATGCACTCAAGATCGAAAATATTTGTCTCATTGAAAGGAGTATTTGGATGACAACCATGAATGTAAAAGCGCAAAAAGAAATTAAAGCGCAGACGGAAGAACTTCTTCAACTAGTGAGTTTTAATCTTGGTCAAGAAGAATTCGGACTGGGTATTCAAAGTATTCAAGAAATCAACCGGATGGTGGAAATTACACGAGTACCCAACTCACCTGAATTTGTTAGCGGTGTGATTAATTTGCGTGGAAAAGTTATTCCCATTATTAATCTGCGTAAACGATTTGGATTCCCTCCAAAGGAGAGTGATAGGAATACGCGAATTATCGTTGTCGAGTTAGGTAATATTGTTGTTGGCTTTATAGTAGATGCGGTTAGTGAAGTGCTTCGGATTCCCAAGAGCATTACCGAGCCTCCTCCGTCTATTGTTGCTGGTATTGGATCTGAGTACATCACTGCAGTCGCAAAGCTGGAAAACCGTTTGTTGATTCTTTTAGATCTTGAAAGAATTCTTCTCGAGAAAGAAAAGCTGCAACTTGATTCGACAAAATAAATCGATGATATGAAATGAAATATTATTTATTCACAGGTCAATAGCCTATTCGATGTAGTGTAAAAGAGCCGAGAATGTTGCTTCATGTTCATTCCTGAGTATTGGCGTGGTGGGCGCATCTCGTGCTGTAGTATATCATTTTTGAAAAGGATGTTAAAATGCGTTTGAGAATTCAATTGGTATTTATATCCACTATTCTCTTGACTATACTGATGATATCAGTAATGACGGCACAAACCCCAGCTGGATATACACAGCAAGTCTTCGTGATGACTAAGCTTGTACCATCCCTCAAGTCAATCGGTATTATTTCAAATAAGGTCACAGAGCCATTTAGTGAGGCCACGAGAAGAGCGGGATTATCAATGGGCATTAAGGTGATTATCGCAAAGGCAAACAGTCCGCGAGAAATTCCAGAACTTTATCATACGCTTCTAAAAAAAGAAGTCAAGATGATTTGGCTCCCCGATAAAGATGACGCTATGCTTTTAGATAAGGGCTTTGAGTATCTGCGTGAAATTACACTCGAAGATAAAATCGGTTTATGTGTACCTGTCTCGAAGATGGTATCTGAAGGTGCGTTATGTTGTGTTCAAATAGAAGGGAACAAATTGACAGTGTATATCGATAGACGAGTAGCACAAGTTATTGGAGCTACCGTACCGAACGATCCTGATAGTTCGATTAAATACGTATTGAAATAATTTTCTGTTAAGGAATGTTCATGAAACTCCAAACAAGAATTCTATTGCCCGTTTTGATTCTCATCGTTCTTCTCGCTCTTTCTCTCAGTGTTATGTATAATATGATGATGGGAAGCAGTATCAAGAACGAATTTATAAAACGTGGAATTTCTGCTGTTAGAGGCATTGCTTCAAATGGAAGAGTCGGTGTACTGATGCAAGATTCAACACAATTGATATCTTTCATTGATGTCGCAATGGCGGATAGGGAAGTTCGATCTATCAAATATTTAGGGAATGATGGTTCTGTAATCGTTTCTCGCGGAGAAACTATCGTTAACAAATCAAACAAAAAAGATACAAGCGATCAGGTATCCTGGAGTACGATCATAGATTCACAAAGGCAAGAACTTATCGAATTTAATGCGCCAGTTCTGGCACGCGGATCGGACAATAAATTAGGTATGGCGGAAATGCAAATCTCACTCGAAGGGATAAATGCGGAACGCAATGCATCATTATGGTGGTCGCTTGGATTGTGTCTAATATTTTCAATCGGCGCTGTGGTGTTGTTGATCTATATAATCATGAAAACGCTTGCACCATTAAAAGACCTTGCATTAAAAGCAGAAATGATTGCCAATGGTGATTTAAGTGTAGAGTTCAAAGCATTTTCAAATGATGAATTGGGACAACTTACCGATTCATTTAAGATTATGGTTGGTAATCTCCATCGCATTATTGGACAGGTAAGTGAAGCTGGATCAGCGATTGCAAGTGCCAGCTCAGAACTGACAGCAAGTACTGAGGAAATGGCAGCAGGCACGAAAGGTCAGAGCGAGCAGACTGCATACGTTTCAACAGCAATGGAAGATATGAGTAAAATGATTATTGAAAACTCGACGAATGCTGGTGTGATGAATGAAACAGCAACTTCAGCCAAGGATGCTGCAGTGCACGGCGGAAAAGTTGTCGAGGAATCAATTCTAGGAATGCGGCGCATAGCTACAGTTGTCAAGGCTTCAACCGAAACTACGCGTGTTCTTGGAGCGTCGAGCAGTCAAATTGGACAGATTGTATCTGTTATAGACGACATTGCAGATCAGACGAATCTGCTTGCATTGAATGCGGCTATCGAGGCGGCTCGTGCTGGTGAACAGGGACGTGGTTTTGCTGTTGTTGCAGATGAAGTCCGGAAACTTGCAGAACGTACAACAAAAGCCACAAAAGAAATTGCTACAATGATCAAACGTATTCAAAACGATACAACAGATGCTATCAGTTCAATGGAACAAGGAACACAAGAAGTTGATCAGGGTATACAGTTAGTCGATGCCGCAGGAAATTCATTGCGTGAGATTGTTCATCTGTCGCAGAAGGTCACCGACATGGTTTCACAGATTGCAGAAGCGAATATGCGTCAAGCAATTTCCAGTAAAGATATTGCGCAGAGCGTAGGAGAAATTAGCGGTGTGGCACACGAGACGGCTGTTGGTGTGGAACAGATTGCTAAAACTGCGGAAGATCTAGATCGTTTAACTGAAAACCTCCAGCAATTAACGAATAAATTCAAGCTCTCGTCCAGGAAGCATGATAATATGCAACAATCACCTGTTACTATTATGAAGGTGTTTTCAAACCGATCAACACGTTTATCAAATAAAGAATCCAGGTTGAAACATGATATCTTAGATAAAGCAAGACGATAATTTTCATACATCGTAAAGAAAGAGACTGAACGAACAAGAGCAAGCATTATGAATGAACAGACGAAAAATCTTATCTGCCTATTGCTGACGGACCCTGACCCTGACGTCCGGCGCAGAGCAGCAGAAGATCTCGCAGAAAATAACAATCAAAATGTTTTAGCAGTTCTATCGATTGCTTTGCAAGATGAAAACAAAGGAGTCGAGGATGCTGTTTCACGTTCATTCCTTAGTATTGGCGGGGTGGCTGCAGCCCGTGCAATAGTTTATCATATTGAGGATGAAAACATTGCATCACGAAATCTTGCAGCAAAGTTACTTATCAAACTAGGAGAAAACTCAGTCCATGCGCTTGTTCCATATCTAAGATCTGATAATAAAGATGTCCGAAAATTAGCGGTTGATATTCTCGGAGAAATAAAGAGTAAAGAGACTGTTTATTATTTGCTGCCGCTTTTAAAGGATATAGATCCGAATGTCATAGCTTCGGCACTTGAGGCACTTGGAAATGTTGGCAGTAGTGCGGCGATCGAACCAATCGGTGACACATATAAACAATATTCATTCGCCCGTATTATGGCAATCGAAGCACTTGGAAAAATTGGTGGTGATTCCGTTCGAGGTTTTCTCGAGAATAAGTTTAAGGAAGCACTCGCTGCTGGCAATACGGATGAAGTGTATCTCTTCGCATTGCTCGACGCAATAGGAATTGTGGGCGATAACAAAACACTCGAAATACTTGTTTCAGATTATGAATATCTCAAGGGACATCTTCGTGATGTGTTACTACACGAAATGGTGCAAATAGTAGAACGGTGTAACTTAGAAATTCAATTCGAAGAAAAAACAAAAGATGATTTTTTGCATGCACTACACAGTGATAATCAACATATCCAACTAAGCGCAGCAAAGGGGCTGGTCCAATTCAAAGATGAAGATGTAACACGAGCTCTTCTTCTCTCTCTTGGTATTTCTGAGGAGATGGATTTTGTTGTGATAGCCCAGATGTCTGCTAGGCCGCTGGTTTTTCATATTGTCGTCGAGTGCCTCGAGGAAGGAGTATCAAGAGGAAAGATTCAGATGATAATGTTGCTTGGAAAACTTGCGACTGAATTAATTCATTCATACAAAAATTTTTATGTTTATCCAATTGACGACACCGAATTGAAACGGACATTTGCAGTGACCGTAGAGGCATGGCAGGATACCAGTCAGGAAGACAGAGAAATCATTGCAGATACGCTTTTCCGACTCGATTGCGATTGTGCAGCAGACTTTCTAGACAACGCTCTAATTGAACTGGATCCGTGGTCTCGAGCTCAAATAATAGATCAACTTAGTACTATGCCGACACAACGTGCTCTTGATTGCATCTCTCACTTTGTAAATGACGAGAATGAAATAGTGCAAGAGGCAGCCATATCAGCATTGCGGGCAGCTGGACTCTCGGTGGTAATTGGCACACAAATCATTGGAGAAAGATCATTTGATGAGGGAGTCAATGATCGTGTTTGAACAAGTCCCAGATAGAATCCGAATTGAGCTTTCTTCCGCACCGAAGCTTTCTGACGAAACCTTCGCAATGCTTCGAGATTTTATTTATTCGAAAACTGGTATTTATTTCCCAGAAAAGAAAAAATATCTGGTCGAAGGAAGACTTGCGAAACGCCTTCAACTACTTAAAATCGCTCATTTTGAAGATTATCTTCAATTATTGAAATATGGTCAACAGAGAGAAAATGAGTTCGAGTTTCTGTGCAATACCGTAACGATCAACGAGACATCTTTCTTTCGTAATGAAGCACAGATGAACGCTTTTTATCAGAAATTTGCCGTGGAAATTATTGAAGCCAAGAAAATGTTCGGCACACGAAGCCTCAGAATATGGAGTGCGGCATGTTCTTCCGGTGAAGAACCTTATACGCTGGCAATGTTATGTTTAGAACATCTCAAACCTCGATATCCTGATCTCCACGTAGAAATTATAGGTACGGATATTAACACAGCGGTAATTGATATGGCACGTTCTGCTGAATATAGTCATTATGCAATACGTTCTTTGCCAGAATTATATGTGAAAAAATATTTTGACAATAACAATGGGTTGTTCAGACTGCGAAAAGAAGTAAAAGAGTTAGTGCAATTTGAATATAAAAATTTGATTGAACACCAAATGATGCGACAGATGACGCATTTTGATTTCATTTTTTGTTCTAATGTTCTTATCTATTTTGACCAAAAAGCAAAAATACAAGTTGTTGGAGATTTATACGATAGTCTCAATCGAGGTGGTTATCTTTTCATAGGTTCATCGGAGATGCTGCATAAGATTTCAAATGCATTTAAATTGGTAAGTTTTCCCAAGATGACTGTATATAAAAAGGAATAATAAAAGTATGGACAAGGTAGTTTTGGTTGTTGATGATTCAACGACGGTGAGGAAATTTGTCGCTGCATCGTTGAATATGAAGGGGTTCAGGGTAGTCACTGCGGCAGACGGAGTTGAGGCGTTAGAACGAATGCCCGCAGAAAAGTTCGATCTCATAATCACAGATCTCAATATGCCCGATATGGATGGATTTGAATTCATCCGAACGCTTCGAGAAACCCCGGAATATCGTGATATCCCGATAATTGTTCTTTCTTCAATGACAGATTTGAAAAACAAAGACTATGCGTTGGAACTTGGAGCACTCGCGTTCCTTGAAAAACCGCTAAGCACTGAAGCTATCCAACGCGAAGTTTTTCGGTTTGTTAATAAAACAATCCAGCACACCGGGTAAGTATAGGAAATATCCTATTAATAAATCGTTCCTTTACTTATATCTTTTATGATAGCAAAATAGCACTTTGATGCAGAGACACAATGAATAGTCTGCAAAGAAAAAAATGAAATTTAACAATAACATAAAACAAAGGATAATATCATGACATCAATGAAAATCCTCGTTGTGGACGATTCAATCACAATACGGCGCATTATAACTAATGCGCTGAAAACCGTAGGTTTCCCGGATACTGTTGAGGCGACAAACGGAAAAGATGCCCTCGAAAAACTAACTAATGCTAATGTGGATTTCATTATCACAGATTGGAATATGCCAGAAATGAACGGATTGGATTTTATTAAACAAGTCCGTGCAAATCCGGTATATTCATCTTTACCGATTTTGATGATCACCACTCGCGGGACAGAGCATGATGTGATTGAAGCGCTCCAGGCGAAAGTAAACAGCTACATTGTAAAGCCATTTACACCGCAAGAACTAAAAGAGAAGATTGAGGTTATTCTCAAAACGGTTCAAGTCAATACGGTGTAGAACAGATGAATAGTTTAATCTTACTACAATTTGTTCTGGAGAGGAAAGAGTTATGAATCAACAAGAAGTTGATGGCATCTTAAAAAAAGCCGCTGAATTGAAGGTGTTCTGCGAGTATGGTCAGCGCACCGTTCCAGTTCTAGATGAGATCGCTTCTTTTGTCAGGGAAATTAGCCCTGCCATTGAAGATCTCAAAGCGGTTGTTGAGGTGTCGATGGTTAATATTCCTAAAGCAGCAAGTCAGCTCGGGCGGGTTACACAAGCGACTGAACAGGCATCGACCGACATTTTGAACACATTAGATAGAATGGTGGCAACTCTTGACGAAGTAATCGGATCGGTTGCTACAGGTATGGTATCTTCAGATTTAGGTGCTGCAACCAAAAAAATGGCAACAATTGTAAAAACATTAGTAGATAAATCAGGTTGGGATGAGGATATTGTGAAGCTTGCAGAAGCGTGGGACTTGCATCTGCGAAGCTTAAGAATGAGTGGTCCAACAAGCAACCTTGAACGATTGTTGAAGGATCTTCAGAATGATTGCACTGAAATCATGATGGCGCTTCAAGTACAGGATATCACTCAACAGCATATTGGTGCTGTTATGGGAACGATCGAGGCGGTTGCTGAAGGACTTAGAAAACTCACGACAGGATTTTTCGGTACGAATACAGAAGAAAATATTTCGCCGTTGCCTACCATCCCGGTTCAATCTGATATGGAAAATGTTGGTGAAGCAGATAGGAAAAAAATGGTTGAATCCTTGCTAAGCAAGGCGCGAGCAGGACAATTATAGAAGTTGAAATTTGAAAATCTGAATGAATACGAAATTCAATATTCATGAGTCTAAAAAAGGTGAGAGTATGTCATACGAAGAGAAAAGTGAAAAACTTGAAGGGACAACGGAAAACGTAATAACTGCGCTGCAAAAGGTTATCACATTGCTTGATCGTATTAAAAACTCGATTGAGGAAAGCTCAAGCAAAATTCCCAATGCATCAATCCAGTTGAATACAGTAACACAAGCAACAGAACTCGCCACGGTGGAAATTCTTGATGTTCTCGATTTGATGGGAACGAAGATTCATATACTAGAAAATGGAATGAAAGAATTCGATCAAGATGGAATTTCCGAAAAGCAACTTTTAATGCTTACAGGTATCAAGCAGACTTTGGCTGAATTGAAAGAAAATACAAGCAATATCACTGTTGCTTTACAGGTGCAGGATATAACGGCACAAAAAATTGGCGCAGCAAATCATCTCATAGAATCTGTCCGTAAAGAATTATTAAACGAGTTGAACTATTTCGAGACAGCCAGACAGAAAACCGACAATGCACGGCGTCAATTTGAAGTAGAGATAGACGGACCCAAAGCATTCGATCTCAATGCCTCATATATGAAAACGCCCGAACATCAATCAAAGATTGATGAAGTCATTACGGCTTGGCAGGAAAAAGAAGCAAAGTAACTTAGAGTGTCTTTCCAGTGTGGATGTTCAAAAAAGATGGAACATTATTAAATGGATGATAAACAAGATATAGCCGGTTTTGATGATGATATGAAGGAAATCTTTGACAGTTATCTTGTTGAAGCCAAAGAAATTCTCGATCATCTCAGTCAGGATTTGCTTGTATTGGAAAAAAAACCTACTGATACAAATTTATTAAATAATATCTTTCGAGGAGTACATACACTCAAAGGCACTTCGTCGTTTCTCGGTTTCAACCAAATGACTGAGCTGGCTCATACCAGTGAAGATTTATTGAACAAACTCCGGAAAGGTGATTTTATTGCCGATGATAAAATCATAGATGTACTTATTGAAGCTCACAGTGCAGCGAGTGCACTCCTACAGCGAATTGAGAGTCGCAATCTTCAGCCAATCGAACTGAATGGTATTATTCAAAAATTACAAGGAGCAATGCAGCAGCAACCTGATATAGTTCAGGTTGAAAATGTTATACAGGCAAAAAAGGAAGAAGCTTCGCAAGTATCTGAAATATTTGATTCCATGCATCAACGCACAGCTGATTCGACAATCCGGGTTGACATTGGCAGGCTTGACGATTTAATGAATCTTGTTGGTGAGCTCGTTCTTGCCCGCAATCGTCTTTCACAGGCAACCCAATCTCTGATAGAGAAACATGAACAGATGGAGATATCAAAACATATCGCTGATGTCAGCAGTCAGATTGATTTTGTAACAACAGAACTTCAGATGGCCGTCATGAAAACGCGGATGGTTCCGATTGAAAAGGTGTTCAATGGACTTCCTCTTGTCGCCAGAGATCTTATGCGTACAACAGGTAAAGATGTCGATCTTCAAATTTATGGTAAGGAAACAGAGCTAGATAAATCTATAGTAGAAGAATTGAACGATCCGCTTGTCCATATGGTCCGTAATGCTATTGATCATGGCATTGAATCACCAGAAGAGAGAACGAAACAAGGAAAGCCATCACAAGGAATCGTTGTAGTTAACGCAGAGCGTGATGGAAATTATATTCTCATCACAATGGAAGATGACGGGCGTGGTATGGATGCCGAGCAAATTAAGCAGAGAGCGATCGAAAAAGGATTAGTCTCGGAAGCACAGACACAGGAAATGTCGACATCCGACATCTTTAACTTGACTTTCATTCCTGGTTTCAGTACAAAGCGTGAAATCACCAATGTATCGGGTAGAGGTGTTGGGATGGATGTTGTTAAAACCAATATCGCAAAGTTAAAGGGTATTGTCGAAATAGCTTCCGAATTTGGCAAGGGTACAATTATCACCTTGAAAGTACCGTTAACGCTTGCAATCATTCAAGGCCTTCTTATGAAGGTGGTCGACGAAATTTTCGCTGTTCCTTTGAGTGCAGTGCTCGAGATTATTCGCGTTAGACCTGATGAGATATACACAATTCAGGGACGGGAAGTAATACGAGTCAGGGATGTTATCTTACCGCTTGCGAGAATGTCCGACATTATTGGAAATTCAAAAGCCGCAAAACAGTCGCCAGAATCATATGTTGTCGTAGTTGGTTGGGCAGAGAAACGAATCGGTCTTCTAGTTGATTCTCTACAAGGACAAAAAGAAGTTGTTATCAAAACGTTAGGCAATTATCTGGGTGATGTTCCTGGAATAGCAGGATCGACTATCCTCGGAGATGGAAGTGTCATTTTAGTCATCGACGTTGGTCAATTTATCGAATTGTTTGCGCGTCATTTTGGAAAAGTAGCATAGGTAATGGATGTTATATGAGACAATCCGAAGAAAACTTGATTAAAGTTATTATAATTGATGATTCTGCATTTATGCGGAAATCATTAACACTTATGTTGGAATCGGATCCAGAAATCCGTGTTATTGCTACTGCTCGAGATGGTAACGATGGAATAGAGAAGATTAGTAAATTGAAACCAGACATAGTAACGCTGGATATTGAAATGCCCAGCATGGATGGTCTCACCGCTTTAAAAATTATTATGGAACAAATGCCGGTGCCAGTGCTCATGGTAAGCTCTTTGACGACAGAAGGTGCACAATCTACAATGAAGGCATTTGACTTAGGTGCAGTTGACTTCATTTCAAAAGATCTGGCATCAATTTCGACGAATATCAAGAATATCAAAGATGAACTTATCGACAAGATAAAACAAATTGCACGGAGCCGTTTAGTCCAAACACGATTTCGCATGAGACGGTTGGTACAATCGTCACGTGAGAGAAAAAGTCAAGTTAAACCAGCACCTAGAACTATCTCATTTGAAAGTGCAGCATCAGATTTCCAGGCGGTCGTTGTTGGGATATCAACGGGTGGACCTGAAGTTTTACATAAGATTATTCCAAAAATTCCAGAAAATTTTCCGATAGGTATGGCAATTGTTCAACACATGCCTCCTCATTTTACAAAAAGCTTGGCAGAGAGACTGAATAGTATGAGCAAGGTTTATGTAAAGGAAGCGGAACATGGGGAAGCCATTGAAGCGGGCAAAATACTGATTGCACCAGGTGGTAGACAAATGACATTTTGCAACGAGGGTCCACATGTGACAATAAAAATCTCCGACGACCCCTTTAATATATTGTACAAGCCTTCTGCAGATATCATGATGAAGTCTGCAGCTGTAACGTTTCAAGGACCGTTGCTCGGCGTCATTATGACTGGTATGGGAAAAGATGGGGTTGAAGGGTTGAAATGCATAAAATCAAAAGGTGGATATGTAATTGCTCAAGATGAAGAAAGCTGTATTGTGTATGGTATGCCACAGGCGGCACTTCAAGAAGGTGTTGTAGATTCTATGGCGTCACTAGAGAAAATCTCGCTTGCATTTAACCAGTTGACAGAATTAAGGGCGCAAGCACAAACACATGTTGGCAGAGGAGAAGGTATATGATTGAATATACCATTCATGATAATCTAAATATTACTTTCGGTGAATCGGATGCGAGGCGCGTTTCTGATGACCAGAATATAATATCATTCAAGCGATCACTGGGAAGCAGGGACCAGCGTTTAAAATCAAATGACTCTTTTATAGAAGGCGCTGATAACAGATTGATTCCGGTTATGAATATTCAAGGTGCATTCCATGCATTAGAACAATTAATGCTACATCGTCAAGAATTAGAACAACTTTCTAAAGAAATTGTAAAAATATATACGGAAATACTTCAAGTTGATGGTACTTGCATATACAAATGTACTGCAGAGGGTGCTCTTAATGTTCTAGCTTATAATACTACGTGGTCAAATATCTTTTCCACATTGCAATCAGTGGAAGAAGTTAATGACCCAAATATTCTTTTAAACAAAACAATTTTATTCCCGAGTACAGCAAATACGAACGTACTGAAGATAGATCGACTGTCTAAAGCGGTACCTCTGTCCTTAGATGCGCGTAATTATGGCTCTGTTGTATCATTACCACTTGTATGCGACGGTACAACGGTTGGCGCGATCTCGCTATTCAGTGTCCATCCGCAATTCTTTACAGCAGAGCGTATAGATGTACTCCGGACAATTGCTTATCTGACTGCTTCACTTTATATGAACCTTCAAATAAGGGATGTCCTTGAAAAAGAACAGAATGAACGAATAACTCTTCAAAAAGACGTTCAGATTTTACGTGAGCAAGTAGCTTCTCATCAACGAGATGTCGATACAAAGGTCGACGCCAATATTGCCTATAATGAATTGGAAGCATTGTCATATTCGGTATCTCATGATTTGCGTGCACCAATACGCGCTATACGGAATAATTGCGAATGGTTGAGTACACAACATACAGGAAACCTCGACCTGGAAGGGCAATCACTTTTACAACAGATTACCACAAGCTCCGAGAACATGGAAAAGCTTCTTGATGGATTACTCGCATTTTCAAAAGTTGTCCAAATCGATCCACAACAATCGTTGATTGATATGACGACCCTCGTGCGTACAGTAGTTGACGATTTATTGAAATGTGAAAGCAGCTCGTCTTCTCTTTCAATAGCTATCCAACCGCTGATGCCTGCGTTCGGTGATGCAACATTGATACGCCAAGTATGGTACAACCTTCTTTCGAATGCATTTAAATATACACACTACAAGCAAAAGCGGGAGGTGACCATTGATTCACATCTGTTCAACGGAGGTGTGAAATATTGCGTGAGTGATAACGGTATCGGATTTGATATGCACTATGTTGACCGGCTTTTCGGTGCATTTCACAGATTACATGCTGCTGAAGAATTTGAAGGAACAGGAGTTGGCTTGGCTATTGTCCAGCGGATTGTCCGAAGACACGGTGGGCAGGTTTGGGCTGAAGGCGTAGTGGACAATGGTGCTCGGTTCTATTTTACACTTCCAAAAACAATAAGTAAAACAATAGGCATAATGCAATGACACAACAAAATGGAAATTTAGAAATTCTGATGCTGGAAGATATTCCGATCGATGCTGAAATGATCGAACGGGAACTTCAGAACGCAAACATTTTATACAATGCACGGCGCGTAGCATCCAAGAGCAAGTTCTTGAAAGAGCTTGAAATATCTTCACCAGATTTAGTGCTTGCAGATTATTCGCTGCCTCAGTTCAGTGGCTTGGAAGCGTTGAAAATAGTGCGAGAAAAGAAAAATAGAATTCCTTTTATTCTTGTAACAGGAATGAAAAATGAAGAAATAGCTGTCGAATGCCTTAAAGAAGGTGCTGACGATTATATCCTAAAATCAAGCCTCCGTAGACTACCGGGTGCGATTCAAAATGCGCTTGAAAAACAAAGAGCAGAACGGGAAAATGAGCGGCTTGAAGAGGAACTTAGACGGTCTCAGAAACAAATGTTCACCATCTTTGAGAGTATCACTGATGCAGTGTTTTCTGTGAACAAATCGTGGGATGTGATGTATTTAAACCCGCGATCCGACGCATTACTAGTGAAAGTAAATAAGCGACGTGAAGACCTTTGGGGGAAGAATTGGTGGAATGAATTTCCCGCCCCTAGCGATTCAGTTGCATATAAAGCTTTACATCGAGCTATGGCAGAACATGAATTTGCCGAATTTGAAGAGTACAATTCTGCATTAGATTCATGGGTGCAAGTTCGGGCATACCCCGCAGAAGACGGACTTGCCATTTATATGCAAGATATTTCTGAACGTAAAAGAGCAGAAGAAAAAATTAGAGAACAAGCGAATTTACTTGATATCGCACAAGATGCAATTATTGTTCGCGACCTTAACGATAATATCATTTACTGGAACAATAGCGCAGAGAGAATCTATGGATGGAATCAAGAAGAAGCAGTGGCAAAAAATGCTTCTAAATTGTTAAACACGGAATTGGACACTATTGAGCGTGCGTTACAAGATGTTGAAAAGAAGGGATCATGGTTTGGCGAATTGCATCAGGTAACCAAGACGCAAAAAAGTGTTATTGTTGAAAGCAGGTGGAGCATCGTTCGGGATGAGCAAGGAAAGCCAAAGTCAATCCTTACTATCAATACTGATATCACTGATAAAAAGAACATTGAGCAGCAGTTTCTTCGTGCACAGCGTTTGGAGAGCGTAGGTACTCTGGCAAGCGGGCTTTTACATGACCTCAATAATGTTCTGACACCAATCATTCTAGCCGTTCCTTTTATGAAGGAAAAATTAACGGATGAACCAAGTCAAGATATCCTAAGAACACTGGAAAGCTCTGCAAAACGAGGTGAAGGAGTCGTAAGACAACTGATGTCGTTCGTACGTGGAGTTAAAGGCGATCATGTTATACTTCAATTAAAACTTCTTGTGATGGAAATATTACATTTCGTCGCAGAAACATTTCCGCCAAATATAAAAGTAGTGAAGCATTGTCCAAAGGATATCTGGTATGTTGTGGGAGATTCAACGCAATTGTATCAGGTATTAATGAATCTTTCGATCAACGCCCGCGATGCAATGCCCAATGGTGGAATGCTCACAATTGATCTACAAAACGTTACACTCAGCGAACAAGAAGCAGGGTTGCACCTTGGAGCTACGCCTGGAATGTATGTTATCTTAAGTGTGAAAGATACCGGCAGTGGAATTCCAATGGAAGTAATCAATCGAATATTTGACCCATTTTTCACAACAAAGGAGCCAGGGAAAGGAACTGGCTTGGGCCTATCGTCAGCGCTAAGCATTGTAAAAAGCCATGGCGGGTTCATTGATGTTCATAGTGAGGTAGGCAAAGGAACAGAGTTCAAAGTCTATCTTCCTGCAAAGGAAGAGGAAGCGAATGTAGAAGCCACGCGAGATTGTACTATCCCGACAGGACATGGTGAGACAATCCTTGTTGTGGATGATGAAAAAACACTGCAAGATCTTTTACGGCCAACACTTGAAAAGAAAAACTTTAAAGTATTGTCTGCGTTTGATGGGAATGAAGCAATTACAGTTTATAAAGAAAATCAAGATAAGATTGATATTGTACTAATGGATATGCTGATGCCAAGACGAAGCGGCCTATCGACGATTCCAGAACTCAGGCAAATAAATCCACGAATTAAAATAATTTGTATGACAGGATGCATGTTGGATAACCTGGGCAGTGAAATGAATGCGATGATGCAAGAATTACACTTCCTTCAGAAACCTTTTAATTATGAAGATGTAGCTACAATGGTGAACGAAGTACTGTGTGAAACTCCAAAAGCATGCATTGCAGGGTGATATGAAGATTTAGTAAAATGCCGTTTATATTGCGACTTAATTGTGAGAAAATAATATTATGGCTGTTAAAACGATTTGGGATCAAAAAAGGATCGGTGTAATTCGGAAAGTTACAACTTCAACTGCCACCGTTGCACTTGATTCGCAATTATCAAGTCTTTCATTGCAATTGAATGGAAAAACTTATCCTATCGGACAGATAGGTACATATGTGCTTGTACCGGTGGGCAGACAGGTTTTACTTGGTATGGTATCAGAATTCAAGAAGTTCGAATATGGTGAAAACGGTAGGACAAAAATTCATTATGAAATGAAAATTTCACTTATCGGATCTGTGAAGAATGGCATTTTTGAACGCGGTGTTTCCACTTTTCCAACAGCGGAAACACCAGTGTATATTATGGAAGAAAAAGATCTTTCTGTCGCTTTTTCAGTATTTCAGCGGTTCGGATTTTCAGCAGGCAGGCTCTCGCTTTTTGAAAACGAGCGCGCCTATATTGATCCCAATCGTTTTTTTGGAAAACACCTTGCAGTGATTGGAGCAAGCGGTTCCGGTAAGTCATGCACTGTCGCTTCAATTCTTCAAAAGGTGGTCAACTTTCCTGATACAAAAGTTGTTATTTTAGATTTACATAATGAATATCGAAGCGCTTTTCCTAAAAACAGTCAGTATCTTAATATAACAGAACTCGAGTTGCCATTTTGGTTAATGACTTTTCAAGAAATGACGGAAGTATTCGTTAATCCTTCAGATGAACACGCGGCAACTCATATTACTGTTTTAAAAGAGCTAGTCTTTCAAGCAAAACGCATGCAAAATCCAGAGTTGAAAAATGTCCTAACGATTGATACGCCAGTGTACTACGATTTCGCAAAAGTTCGATCGAAAATAGAAGCACTTGATTCAGAAAAAAGTGGGCCTTTTTATGGGAAGTTTGCCAGATTTTTGGTGCAGCTCGATACAAAATTAAATGACCCGCGTTATGATTTCATGTTTAAACCTAGACTTTATATTCACTCTGCATCATTTTCAGAATTGCTAACAAAAATGTTTGGACCTAATGGAGCTGCGAAGATTACGATAATGGACATGAGTGGTGTCCCATTCGATATTGTTAACACCGTCGTTTCTCTTATGGCAAGATTAGCATTTGATTTTAATTTTTGGAATATTAGTCGCCGTGAATGTCCAATCCTCTTGGTTTTTGAAGAGGCGCATAACTATTTGTCAACAAGCACAGAAGGAACGCAATCGGCAAGGCGCACGGTAGAACGCATTGCAAAAGAAGGCAGAAAATACGGGGTTAGCTGTATGATCGTAAGCCAGAGACCCTCTGATATTTCCGATACGATATTATCTCAATGCAACAATTTTGTAGTAATGCGTCTCACAAATCCGATAGATCAGAATTATGTATGCCGGCTCGTTGCAGACACCTATCCCGGTCTTGAAAACCTTCTCCCTTCACTTCGTCAAGGAGAGGGATTGTTTGTTGGCGATGCTGTTCCTATGCCACTGCGTATTCAAATGGATCCGCCAGATCCGGAACCAGCAAGCGCGGATATTCAGTTTTTTGATAAATGGAAACGTAAAAATGAACCGACAAATGTTGGCGAAATAGTAAGACGATGGTGGTATCAAGAACGTTGTTAATGTGAATAATTTTGTACTTAGTAAAAGAGGAAGTACCATGGAATTCATAAAATTATAGATGTGGTAATGATAGTATTAACAATAATGTGTAGATATTGTGAATGACCAACAAGTGATGACTACAACACCGAATTTGTCTGAAGAAATCCGAATGGAAGCCAACCATATTTTAAAAGTGGTTGACCAAGCCATTAAAGCAGGATATTTAGACGAGGCAAAAGAGCATCTTGAAAAAGCAAAGAAGATTGATCCAACCAATGCATACATTTATGCGTTCCAAGAACGAATTGCCTTCCTAAAAGAGGAAGCAGAGAAGAAAAAAACCGCAGCATCTAATCGTGGAGCGATGGAGGACGCAGCACGAGCAACACTCGATGCCGATCGTCGGCGTGCGGAAGAGGAACGGTTAAAAAGAGAAGATGCGCAAGTGAAACTACTAGAGGAGGAGCGGCAGAAAAAACTGGAAGTGGAGAAACAATACCAGGATGAATTGATCCGAATCGCTAAAGAACACGCAACACCTAACAAAGAACAGATAACACCTAGCAAAGAACAGATAACGCCTAGCAAAGAACAGATGACACCTAACAAAGAACAGATAACACCTAGCGTTGCTCCTACTTTAAAGATTCCTGAGCGTGTGCCCTATGTTCCCCCAGAGCCGCCTAGAAAGACTGAAGATGTACCGCCGCAACGACCTGTACAGCAGAAAAAAACTGTACCGACAGCAGCACAACAAAGTGAATCGGTGACGAAAGCGAACGATGCTCACGATATGTATAAACGTGTATTATTGCTTGCTTGGGCAGATGGTGCAATGTCACCAGAAGAAGAGAGTCAGCTTAGGGATTTGCGAACAACACTCCGTATTACAATGGAGGAACACACACAGCTTGAGTTAGAAGCCAAGGAAGAATCCTATGCACATGCATTCACGCTTGTTTGGACTTCTGGGATGAGTGCGAATGAGCGCTCTGCTGTTATTAATGAACTAAGGCAAAAGTATCAAATTTCAGCAGAAGCACATTCTAGAGTCGAAGCAAAAGTTCTCGTAGAATTTGGTCATCATCAAAATAAGCCAATGCTCTATGTTATTGATGACGATGAGAATACGCTTGGTATGATCGTACGAGTGCTTGAAGGCGGAGGATTTGCTGTACAGGCTTACAATACATCTGATGAGGCGCTTACCGGACTTAAGCATGATATGCCTGATTTGATCGTGTCTGACATCAACCTCGAGACCTCCACCATTGGAGGATTTTCGTTCTATGAAAAAGTTCGACAATTGCATCATCTAAGTCACGTACCATTCATTTTTTTAAGTGGAATGATTGATGAGGGTATGATACGGTACGGAAAAGGTCTAGGAGCAGATGATTATCTGACAAAACCCTTTTCCGGTGAAATGCTTATCGATACGATCAAAGGAAAACTAAAGCGCTATAAACAGTTAAAAAATAATTAGTATTGACAAAACAATATAATATGCTCACTCAGATATAAAGGAGCAAAGGTATGATGAATATTTTTAAAAGATCATTACAAGCAACGCTGATTGCGAGATTTTTGGTTCCGTTACTATGTATTTTTATTTTCGGAGTCACGTACTACGCGATCAACCAGATATCGGCTGGCCGTGAAGCGTCTGCCCAAAATGCACGATTACTTGGAGAAACACTCTCATTTTCGGTTGGAGCAGGATTGAATGACGGCAACTTCGATCTCGTTCAAACGTCTTTTAACTGGGCGAAGGGAGATGCTGCTGTTGCCTTTGTATTGATCCTAGACGAATCCAATAAAACAATTATTGAGCACAATCCACGACAGTTATCCTATGATTTGTCCACACTCATACGGCGTGAAGCATTTGACGATGCGACCGATGTTGTGGTCTCTGTACGTCCGATCGAATATAAAAGCAGAAAGTTAGGTACAACAATTGTCGGTGTTAGTATGGAACCTATTATGGCTTCTATCAATAAACAGATATGGTGGTCAATCTTATTTAATCTGGTTATTCTTGTTCTTGGAATTGGATGGGTTTTCATCTTTTCGCGAAATTTAGCAAGGGATATTCAAGCTGTACAAGTGAGTATAGACAATGCAGATCTGAATACACAATTTGACACTGAACGGCAAGATGAAATGGGTCAACTTCAGAATTCTTTCGATCGGTTTGTAGGATCTATCCGCGACACATTAATTCAAGTATCAGAAACGGCTGCTTCCGTTGCGAGCGCAAGTGCAGAGATAAGCTCAAGCACGGAAGAAATGGCAGCAGGTTCTCAAGAACAGACAACGCAATCGGAGGAAATAGCAAGGGCGGTTGAACAAATGGCCAAAAGCATCGCTGTGAATTCAGAGAGCGCTGGGGAAACTGCACAGACTGCAGAGAAAGCCAAAACCGCCGCGGAGCAAGGCGGAAATGTCGTTTCAGATACAGTGAGAGAAATGAAACAGATTGCGAATGTTGTGCGAGAGTCTGCAGGGACGATTCAAAATCTTGGAAAATCAAGCGATCAAATTGGTGAGATAATTGGTGTGATTGAACATATTGCCGATCAAACAAATTTATTAGCTCTTAATGCGGCTATCGAAGCGGCGAGGGCGGGTGAACAGGGTCGCGGATTTGCAGTGGTTGCAGATGAAGTGAGGAAATTGGCAGAGCAGACAACTAAGGCGACAAAACAAATTGCTGGCATGATTCAGCAAATTCAATCAGATAGCCATGGTGCCGTTAGCTCTATGGCGAATGCCACAAAGCAAGTGGATGCAGGGATTGCATTAGCAGATCGGGCTGGAGCATCTCTGCAGGAGATCGTTCAGACTTCACAAAAAGTTACTCACATGGTAACTCAGATTGCAGTTGCAAACGAAGAACAGTCGAGCACTAGTGAACAAATCAGCAAGAACATGGAAGCTATTGCTACGGTTACTCAACAAACTGCTTCAGGCACTCAGCAAATTGCTCGTGCAGCGGAAGATCTGAATCGATTGACGGAAGCTCTTCAACACCTTGTTAATCAATTCAAGTTATCATCACAAAAAGAACAGGAAGCATTTACTACACCTCCACAGAAATCATTTCCGATGAAGTCACGGCAGCAATTGGATACTTAGTGCAAAATATATATTAAATTTCTATTTCTTTTCATAAGTGAAAGGATACAAAAGCCATGAGGCACCTACTTGTTCTTCTAATCAGTTTATTCCTAATAAATAACGGAGATATTTTCGCGCAGAATTCTAATAATAAAGTGAATGCGAAAAATATTACAATAGGACTTATTGGAAAAAGCCAATCGAATCCTGTATTTATAGCTGCATATTCTGGAGCCCGCGTAGCCGCAAAAGAAATAGGAGCAAAATATGGTGTGCAGGTTACTATCGATTGGCAGACACCACAAAACGAGAACCCAAAGGAACAAGCTCAAGCAATTGAACGGCTTAGTCGTTCTGGTGTGGCTGGAATTGCCATTGCATGTAGCGATGCGAATATGTTAACTTCTCCAATCAATAAAGCGGTAGATCTCGGTATACAAGTAGTTTGCTTTGATGCTGATGCACCGAAGAGTAAACGATTCGCATATTATGGATCGGATAATTCTGAATTTGGACGTGCGCTCATGAAAGAGCTTGCTCAAGTAATGAATGAACATGGAGTCGTAGCAATTATTGGTGGTAATAGGAATGCGCTAAATCTTCAGCGTCGAATTCAAGCTGTCAAAGAAGAACTTAAGAATTATCCGTCTATGAGCCTTCTCCCAAATGGAGTATTTTATCATGAGGAACTTCCAGAAAAAGCATCTGAAGTAGTAGCTCGAGCACAAAAAGCTAATCCCCAAATTGGAGGTTGGGTATTTGTTGGTGGCTGGCCACTCTGGATGAAAAATGCGATAAAATGGGAACCAGGGAAGGTCAAGATTGTCGCATGTGATGCGCTTCCGAGTGAATTGGAATACGTCAAGAGCGGTCATGTTCAAGTTCTTATCGCTCAAGGCTGTTTTTTATGGGGATATAAATCTGTCGAAATTTTGCTTAATAAAATAATGAAGAATCAAACGCCGACTGAAGAATTAATTGTTGATCCACCAACTCGTGTCACGAAAGAAAATCTGGACGAATGGTCTCTCAATTGGAAGAAGTGGATGCTTAAAGAAGCAGTGAATCGTTGAGGATATAAAGTGCTTAGCGAGTGATGCGAATATCATCGTTGGATAATTTTTTTTACCATTACACGAAATCCGCAAATAATGGAACCGTTTTAATGCCATAGGTCATGTCTTTATTTAAATACGATAAAAATTATCTACAATAACAAGGATAAATAATATGAGACACCGAATCGTTCTAATTTTCTGCGTTTTACTAGTTCACATCGGACTGGTTTACGCTCAAAGAAATAAGGATGTTTCCAACAAGAAGAATGTCACTATCGGAATGATTGGAAAAATTGCCGACAATCCTGTTTTTGTCGCCTCCTATTCCGGGGCTCGATTGGCAGCAAAAGAACTAAGTAAAAAATATAATGTTGATATTTTTATTGATTGGCAGACTCCTGCAACAGAAAATGTTGAAGAGCAAGCAACAGCCATAGATCACTTTGCTCGGTCAAAAGTAGATGGCATTGCGATCGCATGCTCCGATGCCAACTATCTGACATCGGCGATCGATAAAGTTTCTGAGAAGGGAATACCGGTCATGTGTTTTGATTCTGATGCACCGAAGAGCAAACGCTTTGCATATTGTGGAGCGGACGATGCCGAATTTGGTAAAATGCTCATGAAGGAAATAGCAGACGAATTAAAGGGAAAAGGAGTTATTGCTGTCCTTGCTGGGAATAAAAATGCATTGAACCAACAACGCCGTCTGCAAGGATTGAGAGAAGAACTTAAAAAATATCCAAAAATTACTCTCTCTCCCGAAAACATTTATCATAATCTAGAAATAACAGAGCGGGCAGTGGAAACTGTTACACATGCACAAAAAATGAATCCCAATATTGAAGGATGGGTTTTTATAGGTAGTTGGTCGCTTCTCGTGAAAAACAGTATTAAGTGGAATCCAGGAGAAATAAAAGTAGTTGCCGGAAATGCGGTTCCAGCTGAATTAGAATATGTGAAAAGCGGTTATGTACAAAGTCTTGTCGGTGTGAATTGTTTCCAAATGGGATACAAAACGATTGAATCGTTACTCGATAAAATACTTACTAATAGTAATCCGAAAGAATCAAAAATGTTTATTCCATTAACCCCAGTCTCAAAATCAAATGTAGAAGAATGGTCGCTCAATTGGAAGAAATGGTTACTCAAGGAAGCAGTAAATCGTTAAGGATATGCGGTCTTATAAATGAAATGAAAAATAAATATGATGAAGCTTTTTTATAACTACTCAACGCAATTGATCTCCCAAAGGAATCCCTTTGGGAGATTAGATAAAAGGAATATCGTCGAAAATGCTTATCAACCTTTTATGAGAACTATCATGAAGATACTTCTTACATTTCACTTTATCCTTCAGAAATTAAAATTCTCAGGATCTGCGCCGACACGTTGGTGCTTATCTAAACGATCGATTGCCAGCATATCTTCCGCCGATATTTCAAAATCGAATATCTGTGCATTGGCAACGATTCGTTCATGATGAACCGACTTAGGAATTGTAACGACACCCTTTTGCAGGTCCCATCGCAGAACTATTTGAGCAATATCTTTTCCATATTTTGAACCAAGATCTTGTAATTCCTTGATATTGAATATTTTTCCCTGCATTAACGGACTCCATGCTTCGTATTGAATCTTATGAGCACAACAAAAGTCTATTAATTTCTGCTGAACAAGGTGGGGGTGAAATTCCATTTGGTTTACCATCGGAACAATCGTGCAATGTTTTAAAAGATCTTCAAGATGATAGCGAAGAAAATTACTCACGCCAATAGCTCGGACTTTACCCTCGGCATATAATTGTTCCAGAGCTCTCCAAGTTTCGATGTATTTTCCCTTCACCGGCCAATGCACTAGATATAAATCGAGATATTCGAATCCTAGAAGTTTCATGCTTATTTCAAAAGCGCGCAGAGTGCTATCGAATCCTTGATCGGAGTTCCAAACTTTGCTTGTCACAAATATTTCTTTGCGCGGAATTCCACTCTCTGCTACAGCCTGACCTACACCACGTTCATTTCCGTAAAGAGATGCTGTATCGATGTGTACATAACCGGTAGATAATGCGTATTTTACAGCGTGTATTACTTCCTCCCCATCATCAACCTGAAATACACCCAACCCAAAATATGGCATAGGAACGCCATTATATAATTCTACTGTACCGCGTATGTTGGTAATCTTCATAAGTACACTCCAATTTTCACTTGGCTGATATCACGAGAGAACCATGCTCTATTTTTATTTCAATGTTTGAGTAAACAACCACTTGTAAAGTTTCGGATCTGCATATGCCTGAATCCATGATTGTGCGTGATCTGCTTCCGGATAAAATGTAAATCGGATATTATTTCCGCATACCTTCAATGCATCAACAAGAATTTCAGTTTGCCATGATTGCACGGCTTCATCTCTTCCCCCGTGGAAAGCCCAGATTGGAAGATCTTTAAGATCGCAGAGATTATCCGGAATTTCCTTACTTTTAAATTTATAGGCACCCGCAATTGGTACGATTGCCGCAAAATATTTAGGATATCGAAGTGCAAAATTCCACGTGCCGGCTCCTCCCATGCTGAGTCCTGTTACGTATACGCGCTTTGTATCTACGGAATATTTTGATTGTACTTGATCTAACAATTCCTTTAATGGATCGATCATGTCATCCCAGAGTCTTTTATCAAGAGGTAACTGTGGAGATACCACAATGCAGGGGAAATCCTTCTGTTGAACTAATGTCTTTGGTAAAGGATGTATTTTAAGAAGTTCAATGTTATTCCCGCGTTCGCCCATGCCATGGAGGAAGAGAATTAAAGGCCATTTCTTTTTAGTATTTTTTCCGTATGATTCCGGCAGATAGAAGAGGAAGTTTATATCTACAGCTTTTTTGATTTTATTTATTGAACTCGGTTCTATGGTTTTTGAATATGCATGCTGACCAATAGCTGCAACCGATGGAGGAGGGAAGTTATTCATTGTCGTACCTGTCGTGGTGCATCCATCAACTAAAAAAACACATAATGTAAAGAGCTATAGGTTAATTAAAAATAAACGCAATGAATGAAAAGTCGTTGTTACCTCTTCGTCGATGATAATCTTTGGACGATTGAAAAAGAAATCCCTTTATCAGAGCAAGACGAACGAAATAATCTGTCGGGATGACTGCCATTCTAATAAGCATCAGATTGTTATATCGAATTTTCTTCTAATCTACTAAACCCTTAGCTTGTTTTCAACCACGGCAATTAAGGTAAGACTTTTGCTATTTCACTGCTCTTTACTTACCTTAAAAATGAATCTGTCCATACGGGACTTCTTCGAAGCAGCCAAAGTTACTCGTATCTTCTTTCAATTATGAAATTGCAATTCCTTTTCCAATTATCGTATTCGTGATGCTCTATGAGAAATGAATCCTTGCATAAGGCTTTTCTTCTTTTTCTATTTGTTGCACTTTCTTCCCTCTGCCATACAGCATTCGCCGATGATGGCTACAACCTATGGCTGAAGTATCCGAAAGTTGATGATAAAAATCGGTTAAAGGAGTATCGACAAACAATTTCCTCCATCATCGTTTCAGGCCAATCAAACACATGCAGAATTATACGCGATGAATTGAAGAACGGTCTGAGTGGATTGTTCGGCAAAGATATCTCATTTGGAAACTCACTCAAAGCAGGATCTCTTATCATTGGCACACCCCGCACTTCGAGTTTCATAAAAATGATGAACGCTGCCGTCTCATTCAATAAATTGGGAACGGAAGGTTATATCATCAGATCAATAAAGACAGATGGCAAGTGGTCATTGGTGATCGGTGCCAATAATGATCTCGGCCTATTATATGGTACATTTCATTTATTACGACTCATGCAGACTCATCAATCACTTGCGGATCTCGATGTAGTCTCGAAACCAAAAATTCAATATCGCCTTCTCAATCATTGGGATAATCTTGATGGTTCTGTTGAACGCGGTTACGCCGGTAAATCTTTATGGAAGTGGGATGATTTGCCGGAAAAAATCGACAGTCGATATTTTGATTATGCTCGTGCGAATGCTTCTATCGGCATCAATGGCACCGTGATTAACAATGTCAACGCTAACCCGAACATATTCAAACCCGAATACCTTGAAAAAATTGCGAAGCTGGCCGATATCTTTCGCCCGTACGGCATTCGAGTATTTCTTTCTGCCAATTTTTCGTCGCCAATTTCTTCCCAGTTCGTATTGGATGACAATCGAAAAGGAGGAATTGGCAATCTTAAAACTTCTGATCCGCTCGATCCCGAAGTAAAACTCTGGTGGAAAAATAAGGTGAAGGAAATTTATGATCTCATACCCGATTTTGGCGGCTTTTTAGTAAAAGCAAATTCGGAAGGAATGGCCGGTCCGCAAGACTACAATAGAACACATGCCGACGGTGCAAATATGTTAGCGGAAGCGCTTGCACCGTACCATGGTATCGTAATGTGGCGGGCATTCGTATACAATGCCGATGTCGATCCTGATCGTGTGAAACGCGCATATAAAGAATTTGTTCCACTTGACGGCAAATTCCTTCCTAATGTTTTTGTACAAGCCAAAAATGGTCCGCTCGATTTTCAGCCACGTGAACCTGTTCAGCCATTATTCGGAGCCATGCCAAAAACTCCGCTAATGCTCGAACTCCAAATTACACAGGAATATCTCGGCCACTCAACCCATCTTGTTTATCTTGCTCCGATGTGGAAAGAATATTTTCAATTCGATACATATACAAAAGGCCAGGGCTCGACTCTTGCTTCAATTGTCGATGGCACTTTGGACCATTATCAAATGACCGGCATTGCAGGTGTTACAAATATCGGAGATGATCGTAATTGGTGTGGACATTTATTTGCTCAAGCTAATTGGTTTGCTTATGGTCGGCTTGCATGGGATCATGCGTTGTCTTCAAAAGAAATTGCCAATGAATGGATTAAGATGACGATCAGTAACGATTCCGCTGTTGTTTCTAAAGTCCAATCGATGATGATGGATTCACGTGAAGCGTGCATCAATTATATGACGCCATTAGGATTACATCATATTATGCAGGTAGATTTCCATTACGGTCCGGGTCCGCAGCACAACATAGGAAGAGAGGATTGGAGATCTACGTATTATCATCGGGCAGATAGTATCGGATTAGGCTTCAATCGCAATTCTACAGGCAGCAACGCTGTAAGTCAGTACTTTTCTCCTTTGCGGGAAAAGTTTGACAACATCAATACATGTCCCGAAAAGTACTTGCTCTGGTTCCACCATGTTGGGTGGGATTATAAAATGATATCGGGTAAAACTTTATGGGAAGAACTCTGCACAAAATATTACTCCGGAACAAAATTTGTTGACGATATGATTGGTACATGGTCATCTCTTGAGACATCTGTCGATCCTGAAATCTACTCGCACGTAAAAGCAAAATTAGAAAAGCAAAAAACGGACGCTGCCATTTGGCGGGATACGTGTCTAAATTATTTTCAAAAGTTTAGTAAAAAGCCAATAGAGAATCCATATTTCAACGATCTCCAACGGAATGAAAGAAATAAACAATAAAAGGAGCATGCCGTGACAAAAATAGAACTTTTAATTGTAATATGCCTTGCCCTCTTTTTATTCGGTGCAGTGTGCAATGTAGTAAAAATCGATAAGCTGGCACTTAAAGATGTGTTTGAGAAGCATTTTTTAATAGGAGCGGCGCTCAATGACGATATAGTTTCAGGAAAAGATCCCCAGGCCGCTGAAATTGTTGAGAAGCAGTTTAATACGGTCACTGCTGAAAATGTTATGAAGTGGGAAAAGATCCATCCTAAACTGAATAAATATGACTTCGATGCGTCTGACCGCTTTGTGGACTTCGGTTTAAAAAATAAAATGTTCATTATTGGACATACACTTATCTGGCAGAGTCAAATTCCTGGCTGGGCGTTTGTTGACAGCTCTAAGAAGTTATTGAGCCGCGATGCTATGCTTGCGCGTATGCGCGACCATATCTTTACTATTGTCGGACGTTATAAAGGCAAAGTGAAAGGCTGGGATGTTGTGAACGAAGCTCTCAATGACGAAGGAGAATTTGGAAAAACGAAATGGTTAGAAACTATCGGTAAAGATTTTGTTGCCAAAGCATTTGAATATGCGCATGAAGCTGATCCCAAGGCGGAATTGTATTACAATGATTTTTCTCTTGACAAACCTGCAAAACGTGATGCAGCAGTCCGTCTTGTAAAAGATCTCCAAGCCAAAGGCCTTCGCATTGATGGAGTCGGTATTCAGGGACACTGGGGTATGGATTATCCGATCCGCGAAGACCTTGATGCATTTATTGATTCCATTGGAGCACTCGGTGTTAAAGTGATGGTGACTGAAATGGATATTGATATTCTGCCCGTAGCATCTAATTATATGGGTGCGGATATTAATATTAAGGTGGATTTGCAAAAGAAACTTAATCCTTATGTTGACGGACTGCCGGATGAAGTTCAGAAAAAGCTCACTGACCGTTATTCAGAACTGTTTGCTCAATTACTCGCTCATAAAGGAAAAGTAAGCCGTGTTACTTTGTGGGGTGTCTATGATAAAACTTCCTGGTTGAACAACTGGCCTGTCAGAGGACGCACAAGTTATCCTCTGTTGTTTGACCGCAACTATCAGCCTAAAGCGGCATTTTATGCCATTATTAAAGCGGCGGAAAAAACAAAGTAGTTTAAATTCATTATGATAAATAATAGAGCCGAATTAATCTAAGGGTCGGCCTTTTTACCTATACGAAATTTGAATCTACATTTTATGCTTATAAGCACAAAACATAGACAAAGTCTATCTAATCAGATGTTAGGCGGCGGATAATGATGTTTTGCAATATCACAGAAAAAATATTATACAAGTATAGGTCAACATCTCAGATTAGTGAAATTATTCGCCTAATCTCAAATGGAGAGTTATGGTTTAGTTCTGCTAAATCATTTAACGACCCGTTCGATACTGCGATAACCTATAATTTCGATGGTATCAATTCTCCTATTGCTGAGAAATGGGCTATCGTCGCGGCAAATCGCCATATGCCAAACCACTCGCAATCAGAAAAAGATAAATTCATAGCAGAGAGATTGAAGCAGTTTCGGAATGATCCTGATTTCGCAGAGTCAAGTCGGCAGGAAGCAATTGAACGCAATTATAATTCTTTTGGAATTTGTTCTCTTACAACTAAAAATGATAACCTTCTTATGTGGGCTCACTATGCCAATAAACACAGTGGTCTGTGTATTGGTCTGAGCGTTGAGGTTATGTGGAAAGTTACTCAAGAAATAATTCGTCGTAATCATATTCTTGATTTGATCAAAGTAACCTATACCAAAGAAATGCCTAAGCATAAATTTTTTGAGGCGATGCTTGCCAGTGATTATACTCATGTAATGGATTTTGTAAAGACTAAGAGTGAAAATTGGGAATATGAAAACGAGTTTCGGTTCGTTTGCCTTGATAGCTCGAATATTTCAATAGAATTCGGATCTGAACTAGTTACAGAAATTATATTCGGATGCAAAATGCAAAAAGAAGAAAAACAATTATTGGCTGATTACTGCAGACTAAATTATCCGCGAATCCGCCTTTGTGAAGCCAGAAAAGATAATCAGGCATTTCAATTGAGAATTGATTCCAACTAAGAAATTGTTTGTAGAGTATCCGCCGCCTAACCAGGCGCTCAATTTGACGGGAAAAGCCAAGTATGTTAAGCATGGCGAGTATAGGTTTCGTTTTTTTAATAATACCTTTTTCAGAATAAACTTGTTTCGTTAAGTGGCACTTCTTAATTAAAAAGTGAGGACATGTTATGGAAAACTTATCACCAGAGGTACAAGCGTTAATTACAACTATCGTTTATCTTGATTGCCGGATGGAGGCTATCTTGCAACTTCTTGCAGAGAGGGGCATACTGCTTGAACCTAAAGAAGTTCGCGCTGCTGCACACAAAATTCATTCGATTCAAGGTGAGGTAAAGCGACATCAAATAGCTTGCAGAATAAAAGATCCCAACTTTGATATTGGGTATTGACGTAGCAATTCAAGTGTTGTCTATCCAGGTGCTCCGCCAAGGGATGCCTTTGGCACGAGTTCTAGTCCGTTAGGCTACTAGAAAATAAGTGAAGAAGTATTCTTTGAACGCGAAGAAAATTCAAATTCATCTAAACTGAGATTTAGATTGAAAAAGAACTTTCCCCTACAAATGTAGTTGGCAATATATTATGCATTTAAAACTCTAGAGGACTCTCTGATAATAAATTCTGTTTCTAGAACAACACGCTCGGTAGGCAACAGTGTGCTGGACTCAATATTTCGAAGTAATATTTCTGCTGCTTGTTTTCCAATCTCATCTTGCGGTGCTCGTATCGTTGTTAACGGAATCGGATAAATTTTTGCATAATAGATGTCATCGTTCCCAATAATCGAAATATCTTCAGGAACACGTATGTTCAACTCTTTGAGCGCCGTCATCACGGTCAGGGCTTGCTGATCATTAAAACAAACAATTGCAGTAGGATAATCCTCGCGATTTAAATTTTTAAAATATTCTTTGGTTTTCACAAAGCTTTCATCGTAATCAGAACCAATAGATACAATCATACTATTATTAAAAATCAGCGGACTCTCGCTAAACGCATAACGAAAACCCTCGATGCGTTCCAGAGTATGAGAAGAATGCATGGGGCCTGCGAAATGTACTATTTTCTTGTGACCGCTATTAATTAAATATGCGACTGCTCTTTTAATTGCCTTTAAATTATCGATTGCAACGACGTTTGCCTGTATTCCTTTGACATCTTCTAATAAAACAAAAGGGTAATTAATCATTCTCAATCTAAAAAGATGTTCGATTTCTGCCGAACCATCGACTACGGGTGCTATGATCACACCTTTAATATCTTTTGAAGAAAAAAGTCTCGTCAACTTCTTCTCACGTTCGTGATTGTCATTTGAACTGGAGACAATTACTGAATATCCCTTGCTCTCTGCATACTCACTGACACCTTTTGATATGGAAGTGTAAAAAGGATATGTCAAATCCTTGATGATGAGGCCAATGCTTTTTTCTTGATTACTATATTTTAAATTTCTAGCAATACCTTTCGGACGATAATTTGATTCCTTCATTACTTCTAAAATATGATCTCTCGTTGCTGGCTTAACTGTATTTTTAGCGTTTATCACAGCTGAGACAGTACCTTTAGAAACCCGCGCGCGTTTTGCAACATCTTCAATAGTAATTTTCTTCATTTTTGTTCCTGCTTGTTTATTGATAGTGTCTTCTTATTTCTCATTTTGGGATGATGAAAAAAGATCCTTTTTAATCTTGAACGGACGTAATAAATTTAAAACTATTTTTCAAAAAAAACAAGCCATTGAAACGGTTCAATCGTTTGTTAATTATTGCGAATTTTTGATTATTGTTCGAGATAATCATATTTGTTTCAAAATCATTATTTTTTAGTTCTTTTTTTAGTCTGCAGCACCATGAATAAGTCAATATATATTGATTCTTTTTTGTATTTATTTCAACAATTGGATTGTTAATGTGTTACCTGGAAAATACGATTATTTACATTATTTGAAGTGCTGGATCATTTGTTGTGTCCAATTCATGGATTCCAATTAAAATTGGAGAACTTTTTCCCATTGCATTTCTATAATAACCTTAGTAATATTGAAACGGTTCAATATGTTCAACCCTTTGTTGTAATAGGCATTAAAAATAATCTTGACGTAATAAATCTCTCTGGTCTTTTTCCCCTGGAAGGATTCACATCGTTATTCGGCTTCAATGATAATCAATGAGCACAAATTTAGTCGAAAAGAGATTCAAGAAATGAGAAACTGTGATTTTCTATTTCTGATGATACAATTGAGTGAAATGTCATTTGTATCTCACACCAATCATAGCACTGGTATTGAATAAAAAAGGCAATACACATGACTCGGATCATTAATAAAATATTTGTAAAGAATATATATTTGATATTATTCGTACTCATTTGTTTCTTTTTCTTACAAATTACTTTTGCTGGTGATGGCGATTCGTACATCTCTAATTTTAAGGGGCAGGCTAAATTCACACTTTCCGCTTCTGATTACTCTGCACCTCTCTGTGTTAGTTCTCAAGATTACCCTGGAGTACTCCGGGTTATAAAACAGCTTCAAGCAGATATCGAAAAGATAACCAATGCCAAACCCTATCTTTCCATAGATACTATTCCGGAATCAAAAGAATTAGTGGTGGTTGGAACAATTGGTAAAAGCTCGTTGATAGATAAATTAATTCAAGAAAAGAAACTCGATGTTGGATGTATTGCTGGCAAGTGGGAAACATTTCTCATTCAAGTAATTGAAAATCCATTTCCTAAAATTGATCGTGCTTTGATAATTGCAGGAAGCGATAAACGCGGGACGATCTATGGGGAGTATGATCTTTCTGAAAAGATTGGTATTTCACCTTGGTATTGGTGGGCGGATGTGCCGCCGAAGAAGAAATCCAGTATATATATTCTGCCTGGCAAGTACACACAAGGCGAACCAAAAGTAAAATATAGAGGTATTTTCCTGAATGATGAAGCACCCGCACTTTCTGGATTTGCACATGAAAAGTTTGGAGGGTTTAATAGTAAGTTTTATGAACACATCTTCGAGCTTATTCTACGCTTGAAAGGAAATTATCTTTGGCCTGCGATGTGGGATAATTCGTTTAATACTGATGATACCTTAAATCCGAAACTTGCGGATGAATATGGTATTGTCATGGGCACGTCGCATCATGAACCGATGATGCGGGCATGGAAAGAATGGGAATGGGCCGGGAATGGCAGAGGGAGCTGGGACTACTCAAAGAATGCCCCATCTCTGCGAAAATTCTGGGAGGAAGGCATCCGAAGAACAAAAGAGTATGAAAAGGTCGTCACGCTTGCGATGCGCGGCGACGGTGATGAACCGATGAGCGAAGGTGCAAACATCGATTTGCTTCAGAATATTGTTGCAGACCAGCGCCACATTCTCAGTGAAGTTATGGGCAAAGATATAACACGCATTCCCCAAGTATGGGCACTGTATAAAGAAGTACAAGATTATTACGACAAGGGTATGCGTGTTCCCGACGATATAACAATATTATTGTGCGATGACAATTGGGGAAATATCCGCAGACTTCCAAACTTGACCGATCCACCACATTCAGGCGGCTACGGAATTTATTACCATTGCGATTTTGTGGGGGGACCCCGTAACTATAAATGGTTAAATACAAATCAGATTGAACGTGTCTGGGAACAAATGCATCTTGCGTACGAATATGGAGCGGACCGAATTTGGATTTTAAACGTTGGCGATTTAAAACCGATGGAATTTCCGATAGAGTTCTTTTTAGATTATGCCTGGAATCCCGAAAAAATATCAGCACAGGATTTGCCTGAATATACTCGACAGTGGGCAGAAGAACAGTTCGGCGCTGAACACGCGAAAGAGATTGCCGAAATTCTAAATACGTACACAAAATTTAATTCGCGCCGCAAACCGGAAATGCTCTCACCAGAAACTTACAGTTTAGTTAATTACCGAGAAGCAGAAACAGTTGTTGCTGAATACAACGCATTGGCAGATAAAGCACAGAGAATATACGATTTGCTACCTGCGAATTGTAAAGATGCATTTTATCAACTTGTATTACATCAACCAGTCGCATGTGCAAACCTCAATGATTTGTACGTAACTGTGGGCAAGAATCATCTGTATGCAAAACAAGGGCGCGCAAGGACGAATGATCTTGCTGAAAAAGCGAAAGAATTGTTTAACAAGGATTCAGCAATTACATACTACTATAATAAAATAGTCGCAAATGGTAAGTGGAACCATATGATGGATCAGACGCACATCGGTTACACAAACTGGCAGCAGCCGGAAAAGAATGCAATGCCGGAAGTAAAAAAAATACAATTGCCAGAAAGTGCAGAAATGGGTGTTGCAATTGAAGGCTCAGAAAATTGGTGGCCTAATTATAAAGAGAAAGCCGTACTGCCCGAGTTCGATGTATATAACCAACAGATTTATTATATCGAAGTATTTAATCGCGGAAAAAAACCTTTTGAGTATTCTATCCAAACAGGAAAACCTTGGATGAACATTTATCCGAATAAAGGGAAAGTAGAAACAGAAAAACGTCTATGGATTAGTGTCGATTGGGAAAAAGTAGACATAGGACAACATGATGTTCCGATTACTATTATAGGCCCTGAGAATAATCGAGTTGATGTTCATGCAATAATTAACAATCCGCCTGCTCCCAAGAGAGAAAATGTCGACAGATTTGTTGAAAGTAATGGTTACGTATCAATGGAAGCTCATAACTTTTCAAAATTGATCAGCGCCGCACCTATAAACTGGCTGGAAATTCCAAATTTAGGACGTACAAGTTCTGCGATGACACCAATGCCTGTGGCTGAGTACGTTCAATCTCCTGCTAATAATAGTCCTAAATTAGAATATAATGTCCATCTTTTAAGCAAGGGAGAAGTAAAAGTAAAAACGTATTTATCTCCAATACTTAATTTCAATAACAAGGGATTACGCTATGCGATTTCCTTTGATGATGAACAACCGCAGATTGTGAATATTCATGAAAATGATACGATACCGGATTGGCGATATCCTCTTTTGTGGAATCAAGAAGTGAGTGATAATGTTCTATTAAAAACTTCCATACATTCAATCCAAAAGCCCGGTGAACATATATTAAAATTCTGGATGGTCGATCCTGCAGTTGTACTGCAAAAAATTGTCATAGAAACAGGTGAGGTGAGACCAAGCTATTTAGGGCCGCCGGAAAGTTTTCATGGAATAACAAGATTGGGTAATGGAAAGTAAGCCATGAATAGATTAGCATTGCGATTAATATCATTCCACGTATTATTTCTTGTTTTGATATGCAATTTGACTGCACAGAATAAGCAGGAATTCACGAATCCAATTCTTGCAGGCTTCTATCCAGATCCGAGTATTTGCAGGGTTGGAAGCGATTATTATTTAGTAAACTCAACATTCTCATATTTTCCGGGAATCAATGTCTTTCATAGTAAGGACTTGGTAGACTGGAAACTCATTGGTTATGTACTGGATAGACAAGAACAATTGAATTTGGATGGCCAAGGAGTTTCTCGAGGTATCTTCGCTCCCGCGATAAGATATCATAACGGTACCTATTATGTAACCTGTACGTTGGTTGATATTGGTGGAAATTTTATTGCAACTTCAAAATCGGCTTCTGGTCCATGGTCTAATCCCGTTTGGATTCCTCAGATTAATGGGATAGATCCTTCGATGTTTTTTGATCAAAATGGCAAAGCATATATACTCTATAATAGTATACCTCCAGATAATAAGCCACTTTATGATGGACATAGAACGCTAAGAATGTATGAATTTGATATTGAAAATCTTAAGGTTGTTGGTAAAGAAAAAATATTAGTTAATGGTGGCGTAAACATTAGCAAAAAACCTGTTTGGATAGAAGGACCTCATATTCTTCAAAGGGACGGCTATTATTATATTATTGCTGCTGAAGGCGGAACATCTGATCAACACTCTGTGGTCGTTTTTAGAAGCAAAAACGTTGATGGTCCTTATGTGCCTTATAAGCATAATCCGATTCTTACACAAAGACATTTAAATCCTAAAAGAGAATTTGCCATTACTTGTACCGGACATGCTGATTTCGTTCAGACTGAGCTAGGTGATTGGTGGACAGTTTTCTTGGGGTGCAGACCATACCGACCCTATGAAGAAGGATATGTGAATACAGGAAGAGAAACATTTTTGGCTCCTGTGAAATGGAAAAATGGTTGGCCTGTTATTAATCCTGGCAAAGAAAAAGTGCAATATCATTATCCGCTTCCGATCACACTAAATAAAGAAGATATCGAGAAGCAGTACAGCGGAAACTTTACTTGGAAAGATGAATTTGATAAGGAACAATTAAATCGTGATTGGATGTTTTTAAGAACACCTCATGAACAATGGTATAGTCTGACAACAAGAAAGGGATACTTAGCACTTCAATTGAGATCAGAAACCTGCGCTGGGAATATGAATCCTAGTTTCTTAGGACATCGGCAACAGCATCTTTGTGGATCAGCAAGTACTGAAATCCATTTTATACCAAAAGCACAAAATGAAAAAGCCGGACTACTGATTTTCCAAAATGAGAAGCATTTCTATTTCTTATGCAAATCAATAGATGAGAATGCATCAGTGGTCCAACTCTACAGATCCGGTGATAATGCAGACTCCAGCAGCCAAATGGAATTGATAACTTTTAAAAAACTGAGTGAAGATCAATACAGAAAGAAATTAGATTTAAAAATTGAGGCTAATGGAGACAGCTATTCGTTCTTCTACTCTTTTAAACCAAATGAATGGAGCTTGTTGAAAGATAGTGTCGATGCAAAATATCTAAGCACAAAAGTCGCTGGAGGATTTGTGGGTTGTATGTATGCCTTATATGCGACTTCGCTTGGCAAACCCAGCACAAATGTGTCTTATTATGCTTGGTTCGAATATCAAGGAAATGATGAAGTTTATAAATAATTTTGCTTGTTAAGCCGGAAAATAATTGAGATGTTCTTGAAAAGAAAAAACGCTTCTATGAAGCTTAAAGGAAAAGTAAATACTATATTATAAAAATATTTTTTCCTGTAAGACCCAATATAAATACTTTGAATACAAAAATATAATTGAATATTTCTTAATAAAATGTCTAAGGATGCTGCAATGGATGAATTGGTTGTACGAATAAGTCACTGTGTTGAGAATGGAAAGATTAATAAGGCTTCACCATATCCTAACGCTATGAAAGGTATGGAAGGAGCAGATGAATTGACAAAGCAGGCATTGGATGCTGCTATCGGACCCGATGCTATTCTGCAGGCGTGCAATGATGGTATGCAACGTATCGGGGAACGATTCAGTAGAAATGAAGTGTTTGTCCCCGAGCTATTAATGGCAGCCAAAGCAATGCATGCTGTTATGGCTCATCTTGAACCTTTTTTTAAATCGGGGACTGTGAAAGTAAAAGGAAAATTTGTACTTGGAACCGTTGCCGGCGATTTGCATGACATCGGTAAAAACCTTGTTCGGATGGTTGTTGAAGGAAACGGCTGGGAAGTCATTGACTTAGGTGTTGATGTTAAATCGACAAAATTTTTAGACGCAATCAAGAATACTCCGGGTTGCATAGTTGGTTTGAGCGCTTTGCTGACAACAACAATGGTCAACATGTCGAAAACAGTTCAGGAAATTAAAATACAATTTCCAGCCACTAAAGTTATTGTCGGTGGTGCACCTCTGACCATGGATGCTGCCTTGAAAATGGGTGCTGATGGATATTCTCATGATCCTCAAGGTGCCGTAACATTTCTTGATAAGATTAGTGCTGCCTAAGCAAATAAAAAAGCACTCGCCTTTGGATGATATAGTGGTTCAATAAAAATCGATAAAGTATAATAATGAGTTCACTTCTTACAGCTCTTAAAAATAAAAAAATCCTTGTCTCAGATGGAGCATGGGGCACATTCTTGCATCAGCGCGGATTGCAACCGGGGGAATGTCCGGAGTTGTGGAACATCACACATCGCGATGATGTTTTTGCAATTGCAAAAAGTTATATCGACGCTGGCGCTGATATAATTCTCACAAATAGTTTTGGCGGCAGTCCATCTAAATTGGAACATTACGGATTGCAAGACCGTACTGCCGAATTAAATAAAACTGCTGCTGCTATATCGAGAGAAGCCGCAGGCGTAGATCATCTCGTACTTGGTTCGATCGGTCCTACAGGTGTGATATTGATGATGGGAGAAGTTTCTGAAGAAGCACTCTACGACGGATTTTGTATCCAAGCTGAAGCACTTAAAAAAGGTGGGGTTGACGCTCTTTGCATTGAAACCATGTCTGCTGTCGATGAAGCGTGTCTCGCGATTCGGGCAGCTCGGGAGACTACCGATTTGGAAGTGGCGTGTACCTTCACCTTTGAGAAAACAGTCAGCGGCGAATACCGAACTATGATGGGTGTTTCACCTGCTGAAATGGTTCAGGCGGTTAAAGAGGTTGGTGTTTCTATTATTGGAACGAATTGCGGAAATGGATTCGATCAAATGATTGATATAGTGCAGGAAATCAGAAGTATTGATCCAATAACTCCTATTCTTGTTCATGCGAATGCAGGAAAACCAGTTTTTCAAGATGGTAAAGCAGTATTTCCAGAAACACCGGAAAAGATGGCGGCGAAGGTTGGGGAGTTAATAAAATCCGGAGCGAATATTATCGGTGGTTGCTGTGGTACGACACCGGCACATATCCAGGGATTAGTTCATGCGATTAGAGTTCACTGATGGAAATTGTCATTCCTCAAGTAGAACGAGAAAAAGACACCTTTGAAGTCAAAATTAACTTCAGGGATCTGACGGTAAATAAAAATGATATCGAGTTAGCACTTGGATATACAGAGGGTGCAATTCCGGTACATTTTGAAGAGATGGTCGACGATGTTCTTTCCCAACTGCCAAGTCATTGTGAAATACAAGCGGGCTATCGGCTCCTCGATGTCAATAAATCCGACGATCGAAACGACGGATTATTTGTTGGTGACAAGTTTTTTAAATTACATAAGATTGTCACCAGCCAACTCAGGAAATCCGAAAAGGCAGCATTGTTTATTTCTACCATCGGACCAGCGATGGAAACCTGGGCGAAAACATTGTCTACCGAAGGTGATATCGCGTTAAGTTATTTGGTTGATATTGTTGCATCGGTAACGGAAGAACAAACAACCGACGTGCTCCAGGATCACATCGAGAAGCAGATGCAGATGCGAGGGCTCAAAATCACAAACAGATATAGTCCAGGTTATTGCGATTGGTCTGTATCAGAACAACATCTCCTATTTTCATTCTTTCCAGTCAATTTTTGTGGAATTGTACTGACCGATTCCGCATTAATGGTACCAATCAAATCTGTAAGTGGAATTATTGGTGTGGGGACGGAAGTAAAAAAAGTTAATTATACCTGTGATACATGCGGTATGAAGGATTGCACATATCGCGCATACCGTAGAGGAAAAACAAAACGAACAAATTAACAAAGATAAATTCATAGGATAAGCTTATAAGGAAAAAGAAGGAGATCTTTTAACGGATAAAAAGGATAGAAAGAATGACTGATCAACAATGGATAACTTTACAGAAAATAATTAAGAACGAAATCGTACAACCGTTGCCGGTTGGTTTTATTATTGATTGCCCATGGTTGCCGAATTGGTATGGTATTAATATTCTTGATTATTTTTCAAACGACGAATTATGGTTGAAGGCAAATCTAAAAGCGCTCCAGGATTTCCCAGATGTGATGTTTCTCCCCGGGTTTTGGTCGGAATTCGGTATGTGTACGGAACCGTCAGCATTCGGAGCTCGCTGCATATTTCCGATAAACGAATTTCCTCATGCTCATAAAGTCATTCAATCCGTCGATGATATCGACTCGTTACCACAGCCCAATCCGAAAACAGATGGCCTGTTGCCGTTCGTACTGAACCGCTTAAAACTCGCCCAGCCAAAAATTGAAGCGGCAGGACATAATATCCGATTTGCAGTTGCCCGCGGCCCGCTGAACATTGCCAGCTATCTGATGGGTTCGACAGAATTCTTAACAACGATGATGATGCAGCCAGAAAAAGCCGAAGCGCTTATGAAAAAGATTACTCTGTATCTCAAAGATTGGCTCCATCTGCAAATGGAAACATTTCCGTCTATTGACGGCATTTTTTTGTTGGATGACATAATCGGATTTATGGGCGAAGAGGAGTTCCGTAATTTTGGCATGCCGTACTTTAAAGAATTGTACGATGCAAATGTCTCCGTCAAATTTCTGCACAACGATGCCCCCTGTAAAGTCTCGGCTCCTCTTTTACCGGAGATTGGTGTAAACTTGTTCAATATGGGTTTCGATATTACGTTGAATGAACTACAACAGTTGACACAGCATAAAGTCACACTGCTCGGCAATATTCCTCCCCGTGATGTATTGGCAAGCGGCGATGTTACTAAAGTGAGGGAAGTCACTACTCAGCTTGTAAATTCTTTACAAGACAAATCAAAAATTATTTTTTCTTGTGGAGGTGGAATGCCGCCAGGAGTCAGTTCAGAGAATATACAAGCATTCATCAAAGCAGTACGAACATAAGTTCCTAAAATGAAATAACAAGTTTTTACTAGGTTTATTTTCTTTGAGAAAGGAAATCTTTATGAACGCTTTAAAAATAATCCATGCCAACCTTTTTGGCAAGATTTTCATTTTAATTTCATTACTTTTCTTTATATCAATTCAAAGCTTTGGCCAGGCAAAAGATATTTCCTCTGTCCAACCCCATCAGTTTGAAATTGCCGGTTCTCAGGTTTTAAAAATCAATTCTTCTATCACAGGTCAGGAATATGTTTTACACATACAATTACCGCAGCATTACAGTGATACGAGTAAGACTTTTCCGGTTGTTTATCTGCTGGATAGCCAGTGGGATTTTCCATTGATTACTGCAATTTATGGAGATCAATATTATGATGGATTTATGCCGAGTACTATCATTGTCGGTATCACCTGGGGCGGTGAAAATCCTAACTACGATGCACGACGTGCTTTTGATCTGACGCCGACAGATAACGGTCAGCCGACTCAATTCGGGAATGCTGAAAAATTTCTCTCGTTCATTAAAAAAGAAGCAATTCCCTTTATTGATTCAAAATACCGAACGAATAAAAACAATCGTACATTGGCCGGACATTCATTCGGCGGATTGTTTACACTCTATGCTCTCTTTACTGAAACTGAATTATTCAACCAGTATATCCCCGGTAGCCCTGCCTTGTCATGGGATAAAGCCTCTTTACTCAAGCATATTGAGAAATTCTCAAAAATAAATTTATCGCACCCTGTAAAAGTATATACATATATAGGAGAATATGAAGATGTTCCTGGTTTTGAAAAATTGGCAGCATCAATACGAGATTGCAGAATAAAAGGTCTGGAATTAGAAACTCAAATAGTTAAGGGATCCGGTCATGCAGGAACAAAGCCAGAAGGATATAACAGGGGATTGCAGCAAGTGTTTAAACGTCCTTCCATAAAAGTCGATCAAGAAATATTGGAACGGTATGTCGGCGAATACGAGATCAATCCGCAATTGCATGTAAAGTTAGAACGAGAAGGCAGTCAGCTTGTTGGAATTGCTCCCGGTAGTCCGAAGATGACAATCTATGCTGAAACGGAGAAAGATTTTTACATCATGGGCGCATATTTAATTATCCATTTTCAAAAGGATGACACTGGAAAGGTAACTGGATTTCAAACTGAACAGTATAATAGTGGATTCTTTGCAAAGAAAATAAAATAAATCCTATAGCCGAACCAATCCGGTCTTGTTAGATGATTTTTGCGTAAGTCATCCTGTTGGAATAATCGTCAACTTGAATCATGTATTCATAAAGGTATCAATAATGAAAATGATTAATAGAAAAATAGTGAAATATTATAGTCGGTTCGCGGTGATCCTTTTACTTCTTTTAGCAGAAAATTCTTATGGTGAAAATCAAAACCGTGTTGCGAGTCCCAATGGCATTATTTATGCTGACTTCAAAATGGCCGCTAATGGAACGCCTGAATTTACCGTTCTCTATAATGGCCTCCCCGTTATAAAAAATAACCGGTTAGGATTGATGAGAGAAGATGCGGACTTTTCTAAAAACCTACGGCTGGTATCAGCTTCATCTGTAGAAAAAATTGAAGATCAGTACACGCTCTTGTACGGGAAAAAGAAAAATTGTCTTTATCGTGTTCATAAGAAAGTGTATCATCTTAAAAATAGTGAGGACAAAGAGCTTGATATTATATTCCAGGTATCGAATGATGGTGTTGCGTTGAGATACTTCTTTCCCGGTAAATCGGATGGTCTAAAATTAATTACGGATGAAATGACGTATTTCAATTTCAATGATAGCACGCGTGCATGGATTCAGCCGATTGCTGAAGCAAAATCGGGTTGGAACAGAACTAATCCATCGTACGAAGAACATTATTATCACGAGATCAACATAAAAAATTTGCCTACGAACAAACCAGGCTGGGTGTTTCCAGCATTATTTAATTCGGGACATTATTGGATTGCACTAACCGAAACAGCTCCAGACCGAAATTATTGTGGTTGCAGGTTGCTTCACGATAGTCTGAGCACAGGATTCAAAATTGGATTTCCTCAAAAAGCTGAAGTAATCTTTAACGGAGCTCTCAATCCTGAATCACAGCTTCCTTGGTATTCACCGTGGCGTATCATTACCTTATGTGATAATCTCGGAACGCTTGTCGAATCCACACTTGGCACCGATTTAGCACAACCGCCAACAATTTCTGATATTTCATATATCAAACCGGGGAGGTCAACGTGGAGTTGGGTTCTTTTCAAAGATGATTCAACGATATTTCCAGTGCAAAAGCGATTTATCGACTACGCGGCAGATATGACATGGGAATATTGCCTTGTCGATGCGGACTGGGACAGAAAAATTGGGTACGAGAAGCTTGGCGAACTATGCTCATATGCCAAATCAAAGGGAGTCGGTATTACAGTATGGTATAATTCAGCGGGCGATTGGAATACAACACCATACTCTCCTCGGAACAAATTGCTTACAAAAGAACTTCGCGAAACCGAATTCAAGAAACTAAAACAATTAGGTGTATCAGGAATTAAAGTCGATTTCTTCGGCGGCGACGGACAATCTGTTATGACGTATTACCAAGATATTATTGAAGATGCGGCGCGGTACGGATTAATGGTGAATTGTCATGGTTCTACAATACCTAGAGGGTGGCAGCGTACATATCCAAACCTTGTTTCGATGGAAGCGATTAAGGGATTTGAATTTATAACATTCGAGCAAACAAATGCCGATAAAGAAGCCGCACATTGCGCGGTAATTCCGTTTACACGTAATCTATTCGATCCAATGGATTTTACACCTGTTTGCTTTAGTGAAATACCTAATATTCGTAGAAAAACAACAAATAGTTTTGAATTGGCATTATCAGTGCTCTTCTGGTCTGGTATTCAACATTTTGCCGAAGTGCCGGAAGGAATGGCGAAGGTTCCTGCCGAAGTTAAAAAAATCATGAAAGATGTACCTGTGGCGTGGGATGAAACGAAATTTATCGATGGATATCCGGGGAAATATATAGTTATCGCTAGAAGAAAAGATAAAGTGTGGTATGTGGCAGGTATTAATGGTGAATCGATTGAAAAGACTTTAGAAGTAAATATGAGTTTTATTGAAAATCCAATCAAGAGCCTTCTCTTTACTAGCGAGTTGAATGATCGCTCATTTAATATTCACAATATTGATATAACACGGTCTCTCAAAGTTACCATGAAATCTCAAGATGGTTTTTTGTTGTGTATCTCTACGCGATGAAGTCTGTCCACTATTTTGCAATAAACCAAATATGTGTCTCGTCGTTTCGTACATAGTGGATCAACTAGAGCCTCTCAGCAAATATATTATAAAATAGCATAATAAAACAATTCATTGAATGTATAATCTTGAAATGTTCATTAGTTTTAATAATCGTCAATTTCTTCGTTAGCACTAATATATTTGCCTTTGGTTACATAGAAAAGGACGATACAACACGCACGCTGTCTAAGAGATCTCCGAGAATCTATAACGCAGTTCGTCTTATAGGCGAAAAACCCATAATCGATGGAATCCTAAATGATCAATGCTGGAAAACCGGTGAGTGGACAGGCGATTTCACACAATGGATTCCCAGGAAAGGAGCAAGACCTTCTCAACCAACGCAATTCAAAATCCTGTATGATGACAAGAATATCTATGTTGCCTTTCGGGCCTTTGACAGTGAACCTGAAAAAATTATTTGTAAAGGGGGCAGGCGTGATGAGTTTAACGGTGACGTCCTAGGCGTGAATTTCGACAGCTATCATGATCATAGGACTGGGTTTGAGTTTGATGTTACGGCAGTAGGACAAAAGATTGATCTGATTCTCACCAATCCATCTATCACCGATGTAAACTGGAATGCTGTTTGGTACGCGAAGACCGGCATAGAGGACTCTGCCTGGACCGTTGAGTTCTAGATTCCTCTGAGCCAACTTCGCTACAGCGGCGACAATGAACAGATATGGGGAATGCATTGCTAGCGCTGGATCGATCGCTTGCAGGAAGAAAACGATTGGGAACCGCAATCTTCCGAGGGACCGGGGATTCTCTATCTCTTCGGCGAAATCCATGGTATTCAGGATTTGCCGAAATCCCAAAGCATCGAAATTATGCCTTACACACTCGGAAAATTGAAGACATTCAAGACAGAGCCCGATAATCCCTTCACTGACAAAGGTCTAAGCTGGCTGGGAAATGTTGGCCTCGATGCTAAGATTGGTCTCTCAAGCAACTTCACAGCTGATGTTACCGTTAATCCCGATTTTGGTCAGGTAGAATCAGATCCTTCGGTGATGAATCTTACGGCATTTGAGACTTTCTACGAAGAAAAACGGCCCTTCTTCCTGAAAGGAAAAAACATTTTCAGTTTCGATTTCGACAACACTAACATGTTCTACAGCCGTCGCATTGGACACGCTCCTACGTATACTCCCATCGTAAGTGAAGATGCGTACATGAAGTTTCCAGATAATATTACTATCCTCAGTGCCCTGAAAGTCAGCGGTAAAACATCAAACGGGCTCGCAGTCGGCGTGCTCCAGAACATCACCAACAGGGAACAGGCGATACTGCAAAGTGCAACTACTCAAAGGGAAGTTACTGTTGAACCATTAACCAGCTATTCAATCGCACGTCTTCAGCAAGATTTTGAGGAAGGAAATACTGTTTTGGGAGGGATCGTTACTGCGACCAATTGCTTCATTAACGATTCACATCTCCATTTTATCAATCGCGATGCATACACTGGCGGGTTTGATTTGCTGCATCAATGGAATGATAAAGAGTTCTATGTAAACGCAAACCTCATCGGGAGCACGATCTCAGGTAGCACCGAAGCGATCAGTGGTCTTCAAAATGCCTCTGCACGTTACTACCAACGACCCGACCTAGACTACGTTCAGTTTGATAGTACACGTACACAACTCAGTGGTTACGGGGGACAGCTCAAGATAGGAAAAGGCAGTAAAGGGTTCTGGCATTATTCCACAGAATTAAACTGGCGTTCGCCCGGCCTCGATCTCAATGATCTCGGGTTTATGCAAACGGCTGATATTATTAAGCTTAGCAATTCCATCTCCTATTTTGTGAACCAGCCAGTTTCGATATTCAGGACTTACTCGGTCGGACTTAACGAAATCAACAATTGGGATTTTGGCATTCGGTACTTGTCGATAGTTTTCAGCACGAACATCTATCTCGAGTTTCTAAACAAGTGGGCACTTACTACATCCCTGAGTTATACACCTGAAGCTCTTGACATCCGTCTCTTGCGTGGAGGATACGCGATGCTGGTACCGCGAACATGGTTTATGAGTCATTACGTCCGGACAGATCCTTCCGAAAGAATTTTTTTCGAATGCACATACAATGTTAGTGCCTCTGCCAATCCGAGTAACCACTACTCATATGTGCAGCCGGGATTGTCGGTCATGCCTCTTACAATACTAAGAGTAGCCGTTAGCGTTAATTATTCTTCAAATGTCGACAATCTCCAATACGTTGATACTCGGTCCGATAACAATAATCAACGATATATCCTCGCACACATCGCACAACATTCATTAGGCGCAACATTTAGAATAGACTACAATCTCACGCCGGAATTGTCCCTGCAATATTATGGAAGTCCGTTTACTTCCGTGGGTAGATACTCTCTATTTAAAACTGCGAGCAATCCAAGAGCTGCCGATTATAGTGATAGATTCTTTATACTCAATCTAATACAGAAAGGTAATACATATGAAGTGCTCGATGACCATGGTCTAGAATATTCGTTTGCGAATCCTGATTTCGCCTTTGGCCAGTTTCGGTCAAATCTGGTTTTCCGCTGGGAGTATTTGCCTGGTTCACAGCTTTATTTGGTTTGATCGCACGAACGAACGGCATACGATCAACCTGGTAATGATTCGGTTGATGCCGCAATACGCAACCTGCAAAATGTCTCTCCCACCAATCTCTTTCTGCTGAAACTCAGCTACTGGTTTTCGATATGAGTTCTTCCTTCATCGATGTGCTCGCGAAGGAATAAGTATTTTTTTAACTTGCTTTTGTAGATCTTACCTATTATTTTGAATCGGTTCAATCATAATTGAACCAATCAGAATAATTGAATTAAATTTTAGTTCCCCAAAAATTCATTACCCCTTGAATCTGAGGTATGAGAAGGATAAGTGTATTATTTTAATAAATGAAGAAAAGCAAGATGCTGATATTAATTTCTCATCATTAAATTTCTTCCATTACTGCATTTGATAACCGGATAAATCGAACGTGCCCTCAGTCGGATTGAGCCTGTTCAACGTGTTCTTGTAATTCGTCACAATAATTGGTATAGACAACCCAAAACATATATAATTCTCGAGGAGATAAGCAATGTCAGCAGAAAGAGATAAATTTGTTGCATCAAAGCTAGCGAAAATGACCCTGGAGGAAAAATGCGGTCAGGTTCTCACGTTTACATGGCGCGGCGCTTACTTGACGCCTTCGGGGTTCGAACAGATCACCCGGTTGCATGCCGGCGGCCTTTGCCTGGAACCCTACGCACTGGAGACCTGCAAGAACTTGTATTGGGGGCGTTCCCAAGTTGATCCCAATTTCAAAAAACCGAAAGACTGGTTCGATATCGCGCACACCTACTTCGACGACCGCAGCTTCGGTGTATGCGTGACTCCCGAGGAGCTCACCGCCGCGCTCAACCAACTGCAGCAAATCGCGTTGAAGCGGCCCGCGGGAATCCCCTTACACATCACCATCGATATGGAAGGCGATTTCAAGAACGACTATACATCAGGCCATGTCATCCAATTTCCTCCGCCCATGGGCATCACCGCCATCGGCGATCTCGATCTCGCTTATAAGGTAGCAAACACACTCGGCAAGCAAATGGCACTCATCGGCATCACGCAGTTCTACCATCCGGTCTGCGATGTCAACATCAATCCCTTGAACCCCGAAATCGGGGTGCGTTCCTTCGGCGACGATCCCCAGAAATGCGCGAAGTTCGTGGATGCGACGGTTCGCGGTTATCAAGATGCGGGCATCGTGGCAACTATCAAGCACTTTGCCGGCCGCGGCGATTCGGCGACCGATGCGCACGATACGCTGGATGTCTGCAAGGGCGACCTGAAGCGTATGAAAGAAGTCGAATTGGTCACGTTCCAGGCGGGTGTTAATGCGGGTGCTAAGGCTTTAATGACGGCACACACAATCTTCCCGGCCTACGACAAGGAGTTCCCGGCCACCTTGTCCTCGAAGATCCTCGTCGATCTTTTGCGGAAGGAAATGGGATTCCAGGGCGTCGTCGTTTCGGACGCAATCGGTATGGCTGCCATCCTGAAACAGTGGCCGCTTCCCAAGGCGTGCGCCATGGCAATCAAGGCGGGTGTGGACACCATCCTCCTCAAGGCAGACGATGAATCCCGTTCGCAGTGCTTCTTCGGGATCAAGGGCGCCGTCGAGCGCGGCGAGCTTTCCGAAGAGCGACTCAACGATGCGGTTCGGCGGCTCCTGTGCATGAAGTACGACCAAGGTCTGTTCGAGAAAGCCGGAAAAATGGATCCGGAAAAGACCCACATCAACGTCCACAGCAAGGAAGTCCAGGGCTTCTCTCGGGAAGTAGCTGAGAAAGCTCTCCTAGTAGTGCGCGATGACAAGAAACTCCTGCCTCTCTCCAAGGACAAGAGGATCTTGGTCATCGAGCAGATCATCCCCTACTCCTTCCTGGGTAAGGATCTGTACAGTCATCCGCACATGTTCTGCGAGCAGATGGCTAAGCACTCGATGAACCTCATTTTAGATGATACCGGCTTTCATGCCACCGATGAGGATATGGAAGAAGCTCTAAAACTGGCGAAAGAGGCGGATCTGGTCGTTATGACGAACTACTTTGCCCGTATCGAGAAGAAAGGCAATAACCAGCGCCTAGTTAAGGCGTTGAAGGCGGCGGGACACACCGTGATCGTTGTGACTAACTTCCCGTACCGGAAAGGCGTCACCCGCGAAGCCGACGTAGTGGTCTGCAACTTCTCCGGCTCGCCCGATTCCATCAGGGCTGCCGCAGATCTTCTGTGGGGCACCATCAAGGCACGTCCCACAACGAAGATGCCGATCGATCTGAGCGCCGAGGCGAACATTCCGGACGAACCCGTTGCTCCTCTGAAGCCCGGGAAAAAGCCAGCAGCCAATATGTGGGCGGGAAAGTGCTAATATCAAGCGCCCTTCCACAACAAAGGTAAAGGTCATCTTAAAAATGTCTATGCTAGGACGCAAAGGCCGTGAAGGAAGCCATCTTTACGTCTTTGCGTTTTTGTGTGAAGCCCTTGTATTTGAGCCTCGTCATTCTTGAGATGGCTTCTTGAAACAATCATTCCGAGCGCCGGCGGCAAACTTGAGATCTCGAACCGGCACTGGGAACAATTTTGGACCCTTGAAAACAAGGATCCTTCACAGATTTGATACACCCAAACAACGAGTGAGAGGAATATGCTGATGAAATCTTCCGAGTTCAACCTGCGTGACATTTATACCATCGCAGGACCCGAAGCAGTCTCCATTTACGAAAAAAACAAGATGGCGGTCCACTTTCAGGGAATGTCCAAGACATTGCAGTTTCCGCAAACGGTTGCCCTGCAGGGGGCGCCGACGTGTTCGATCGGTATTTCCCCCTATGGTCTGTACAACCGCCTGAACGACGCGGGAAGGCTCATCATGCTGAACCAAAAGGCTGTCCAGTTTGGCTCCGCGCCCTACGTCCGCATTGACGAGACCTGCACGATGCTAACCCAGAAGGACCCGGGCGAGACCGAACTGCCCGACGACATCCCGGCACTCAAAAATTACTACCATCCTCCGATTGCCGAAAAGAACGTTTCCCTCACCATCGCCACGCCGTCACTGGAGATCGCCTTCAAGTTGGGAAAGATAAAAATCATCCGGCGGATTATTTCTCCTTTGTTGTCGGGGAACGATCAGACGCTCATGCCATTGGGGGTTGAAGAATTTGAGATTGAAAACACTGGGGCAGATGCCCAGGAAATCACGCTCGTGGTGCCCAGACCGTCCCTTGTCAACCTGCAGGAGAAGGAACTCAAACCGACGGACCAGGATAGCATCTACGTCAGCACAGCGGCGGTTAGCGGACAAAAGCACGAGGAATTTCAATCCGCAGGCTTCCGCGGTGTGATCATGGGTAGCACAGAAACCGATAATCGCATGGCTCTGGCCGTGCCCGAACTGCCGGGCGTTGCCGTGGATGTCCAGCCGTACTTCTGCCTGAACAAGTACACAGGCGATCTTCTTCTGAATGCGGACGGAAGTTTCTATGAAAAGCGCCAGCCAGTTCTACGCAGCGACTACGGAGCGGCCATCAGTCTGACTTTCACCGTAGAGCCGAAGTCATCCGTGAAAATTCCCGTGGCCATTGTGTTGGATTTCCCAGTACAGGTTTACATCGACGGCAAGACTTTCGAACGCAAATACGTTAAAAAATTTACGAACCCGGAAACGCGAACGATCGACCTGGTCAAACTCGCGCTGGAGAGTTATCCAATCTGGTGGGACCGGACTGTCGCAATCCAGAAGAGGATCTTTGATTCAATACAGTCCAGCGCCTCTTACAAAAACGACCGTGTCGGCGCCCTGCGCCTTACCAGGTTGATCTTGAATGAACTCCATTTCCCGCTGTCCAACGCGATCGTCTGGGTCGAAGACGAAAATGGGAACGAGCGTGCACGGTTTCTGGAATGCTTCGACTATGCATACATTGATCCTTCCGACGTGGATTGGTATTCGATGGTGCTGTTGATGCTTTTCCCGAAGGTCGAGATGGATCTGTGCCAGGCTTTCATCGATTCGATCCAGGCCGTAGATCCCACACAGCGCTGGTACCACCACCATGCCTCGAACGTCGAAGCCAGGAAACATTTCCAGGAACATCCCGAGGCGTACGAAGGCCTGTCGATGACCCAGATCCGGGATGCATTTAAAACCAAGGGCAGCGTGGCTCACGACGTCTGCGCCATGCCCAAGGGCCATCCGCTCCGCAACGTGAGCGACTATGCATGGTACAACAACAATTACTGGGTAGACCTGTATCCGAAGCTCGCCATGCGGGTACTGCGCAACGTCAAGTTCACGGGCGACATCGAGTTCCTTAAGAAGAATTGGGAAACGCTTAAATTCGGTCTGGAGTCCCTGCTTCAGCTCGATTTTGACAACGACGGTATACCCGAAGGCTATCCCGAGGAAGTAAAAAACACGTTCGACAACTTAGTCCTCTTCGGTGCCGACGCATACGATGCGACGCAGTTTTTGGGCGGATGCCAAGCCTTGATCAAACTGGCCGACATGGTCGGCGACCAGGCCGGCAAGAAACACATCCAGCAGGCATTCGACAAGGGTTGGGAAGCTCTCGATAAACTGTGGCGGGACGGAAAGAACAAGAAGGGTGAGAAGCTTCAGTATTACATCACCTGCTTCGATCCCGAGACTGGAAAGAAAAACACCGACGTCTGGACTAACCAACTCGACGCCCTTTGGTACCTGCTTGCTATCGGCGAAGAGCCGCTTATCCCGGAGGACCGGGTCAAGAAGATCCTCAAGACTATCTATCGAAACAACCGCTCGTTCATGGGTTGGGCCATGTGCAAAACGGAGAATGGCAAACCGGTGGAGTCGGATCAGGGGAAAGACGTCTACACGACATCCAATTACGTCTTTGCCCAGTTGTTGGATTACTACGGAATGGTCAAGGAGAGCAAGGACGTTTACAAGCACATGGACCGGGTTATCTTCGATTACGCCAATTCCATGATTACGCCGGACAATCTCCGGGCCGAGTTGGAAAAAGAAGCAGGGGAGTCCACTCCCGGGCCTCATTACATCGTCGCCGCCTACCCGCGGCCCGGTGCGATCTGGACGCATCTGGTCTTGAACCGCATCAAAACGATCCAGGAAAAAACCAAGTCCAAGACTGTCGAATCGAAAGACCTGATTCCGTTATTCTCTGAACTTTTGAACGGTACGGAAAACATCAAATAATATTCTGCTAAACTAAGGAATCAATCGAAATGCCAAAGAAGTACGACATCACATTCATCGGTCACATGTGCTATGACGAAATCATTCCATTCGGAGGGCAACCGCGTGTTGCTCCGGGAAGCGCCGTTTTATGCGGTGCGATGGTAGCTGCTCGAATTGGAAAAAAAGTGGCCGCCGTCGTGAAGATGGCCAAGAAGGACGAAGCTATCCTTCAGCCGATGAAAGACGTCGGCGTCGATACATACCTCATCCCAAGTGAAGAGACATCGTATAATAGAGTGTTGCACTACTCCGCGAACGTCGATGAACGTAGGATGACGCTCATCAAATCCGCCGGGTTAATTTCCATCGATGATGTTCCAGCTCTGGACTCGACGTGCGTCCATCTGGCCGGGATATCGGACACCGAGTTCGACATGGCGCTCATGAAGAGTTTGAAGTCCAGAGCCTACAACAGTCTGTCGGTTGATATGCAGAGTTTCGTCCGCCATATCAACCCGGTGAGCCACGACCACGAGTCCAGCGACGTTGCCGATAAAAAAGAAATCGCGGCGATGATGGATAAGCTCAAGCTGGACGTCGTGGAAGCCCGTATTCTGACCGGCACTGAAGATCTGGAGAAAGCTGCTGTTATCGTCGAATCGTGGGGATGCCCCGAAGTTATGATCACGCACTCGGAGGGCGTCCTCGCACATGTGAAAGGCGTAACGTATTATGAGAAGTTTTCCAACAGCAACGTCTCGGGCAGAACGGGTCGTGGAGATACAACCTTTTCAGCGTACCTATCTTGGCGGTTGAATCATGACATAAGAGAATCTTTGAAATTTGCAGCGGCGTTAGTTTCAATCAAGATGGAAACTCCCGGGCCTTTTAACGGAACGCTGGAGGATGTCTTAATCCGATTAAAGGAAAAACATTCCTTGTAACAGCGTGTTCCATGCCTGAAGGCTTCTCTATTATTGAGGACTTTCAACATACTTAAATCTGATGTTTCTATTGGACACAAAATTTGTCTTTCTGAGTGATATAGCATCCTTGGTGAACTTTTTAAAAAATCACTTGCATAATTAATAAGATTTAATTATGATCGATTAGCTAGAATCGTTTTTCAATTACGAATAAAGCATGTTTATACATTATTATTGAATCGGTTCAACAACATTTAAACCCATTAAAAAAATATTTGATTTTTTCCAATCGTTCGAATGCAATATTCATTATTCTCAGTAAAGTATGTTGACATGGTATTTTGTTTTTAACTTTTAAGATATCAAGAATTACGTCTGAATCAGTACATATTTTTTTGATTAATAAATCATTTTTTTCAAATTCACCGATGTTCCATCAGAGGATGGATTTCTATGAATTTAAATTTTCGCTCACTAAGTTAAGGTGAATATAAACAGGCTTATTTCTGTAAAAGGTGTTTAAGATAATCAACTGCGCAATTTGGTTAATGGATATCAAAAAGTGGTTTGCATTCGATCTGCTGTATCATTAAGTTAATCGGAGCTTCTCATCCTATTTTTTTAGATCTCTTCAACATTTCAAAAACTAAATAAAGAAAGGTTATTAATTTCGCTACAAAATCATTTTTAATCATAGATCTTTTATTATTTAGTGCTCCATACCTATCGGCGCAACAGGAATCTAGACAGATTAAAGGCACTATTATAGATGCAACAACAAGTGAAGTTATGATTGGAGCAAATGTCACATTAAAAGGCGCAAGTTTAGGAGCTCCAATGGATGTTCATGGTAAGTATATAATAAACGCGATTTTGATTTACAGAAACTTATATTAACAGTTCAGAAGTAAACTATCCAAGAGAAAAATAGATTTATGGCAGAAGAACACTTTCACCAAAAGCTTTCTTTCGTCGAAAAAGCAGGATACAGTGCCGCAGATGCTGCAGCAAATTTTGTCTTCATGACGATGATTCTTTTCCAGACGAATTTTTATACAGATGTCTTTGGTATAACCGCTGGCGCTGCTGCAACGATTCTTTTGGTTGCTCGGTTGTGGGATGCTTTCGCTGATCCGATTGTAGGTGTACTTGCCGACCGTACGAACACACGCTGGGGGAAATTCCGTCCATGGGTTCTGTTTACGGCGCTGCCATGGTGTATCGTGATGGTCCTGGCGTATACTACACCGAAAGGTTGGGGCATGACCTCGATGATTGTGTATGCTGCCATCACCAACATTTTGCTGATGAGCATCTATTCCATGAACAATATGCCGTACTCAGCGCTGGGCGGTGTTATGACCGGTGATGTCAATGAACGCGCCAAACTTAATTCATACCGTTTCATTGCAGTGAACGCTGCCCAGTTCATTGTGGGCGGTTTTACTTTGCCGTTGATTGCGAAGTTTGCCATCGGGCATGACAGACAGTACGGCTGGCAGATGACCATGACAATTTGGGCCGTTGTATGTTTCTTTTTATTCCTTATTACTTTCTTTACATCAAAAGAACGCATTAAACCTAAGCCCCAGCAAAAGTCCTCACCAAAAGAGGATTTTATCAATTTGCTAAAAAACAATCCGTGGAAAGTAATGTTTTTCATGACACTGGTGCACTTTGCGATTCTTTCATTCAGAGGTGCTGCCCTCTATAATTATTATCATCATTTTGCCGACAAAGCTGCGTTATATGATTGGATACAAAGTTTGGGTTTGACTGCACCTGCACTCATTCCCGGTGCTCCTGCACCCGGCGGCATTCTTGAATGGCTCGGTTACATCGTTCATGGAGATAAGGCAAACCTAGCAAGTTCGAATGTTGCCGACGTTGCTAACAGTATTATCAATATGATCGGCACTGGTGTTACTATTATAGTTATCATCCTCTCGCCATCTCTTGCTAAAAAGTTTGGAAAGAAGGTAGTTGCAATTAGCGGATTTGCTCTTGCGAGCATAGGAACACTTGCTTTCTATTTGCTTGGTCCTACGAATATTACCGGCATGGTTATGCTGACAATTCTCATTGCAATTGCGTACGCTCCAACTATTCCATTAATTTGGGCGATCTATGCGGATGTGGCGGATTACTCTGAATGGAAGACAGGACATCGCTTCACGGGAATCGTTTTTGCAACTATTGGTTTTGCTTTGAAAGGCGGTTTGGCACTTGGCTCTTCTTCGTTCCTCTGGATTATGGCTGGTTTGTTTAACTATAACACACAAATGCCTGATGCGCCTGACGCAGTGGCGGGTTTTCGTGCATGCAGTGGGATTGTTGTCGGCATTATGTTTGCGATCTGCACACTCTTGTTGACTGCATATCAGATCAATAAGAAAATGACGATCCAGATGGCCGATGAACTTGCAGAACGGCGAAGGAGTTTTTAGTTATACTATAATTATATAAAAAGATTGAATGAATTATCGTCGAATATTCCGTTAGCAAGACTAGCATAACAGAAGATTATAGAATCTAACAAGGAATTGCTCTTGAAAAAAACTTATTCGGACTAATGACACTAGTATATAATAAGGAGAAGAAACATGTTTATTGGAAATGCTTGTTTTCGCGGCACAATAGCTTGTGTATTTCTATTTGTATTATTTTTCATGATTCAACCTATCTATGCAGCAGGTTCTGGTTCTCTGAAAGGGCATGTTATTGATAATCAGTCGAAAGATCCGCTCGTAGGTGCCAATATCATAATCCAAAACACGAGTTTAGGAGTTGCCGCGGATGTGGATGGGAATTTCGAAATTAAGTTTGTCCCGGCTGGTACGTGGAAGGTGAAAGTTTCCTGTATTGGTTATGTTCCAATTGTTCGTGATCTGACGATTGTTGAAGACAAAACATCAGAACAGGAATTTCGTTTGATTCCACAAGCATTAACCGGTGAGGAAGTGGTCGTGACCGCTCAAGCACGCGGACAAGTGCAGGCCATCAACCAACAGCTTGCTTCGAATAAAATTTCCAGCGTTGTGTCTGAAGCAAGAATTCAAGAGTTACCAGACTTCAACGCTGCACAGGCCATAGGCCGTTTACCGGGTGTGTCAACATTAAAGAGTTCTGGTGAAGATAATAAAGTGGTCATCAGAGGTTTAGCTCCTCAATATAATGCAGTTGCTATTGGCGGTATTTCGCTTGCTTCAACGGGAAGCACTCAGATTGGTGCCACATCCCTGGCCGGCCTTACATCGGGTTCGATCAATAATGATCGAAGTATCGACCTCACGATGGTCACTCCTTATATGATAAAATCTATCGAAGTCTATAAGACACTAACCCCGGATATGGAGGCAAATGCCATCGGTGGGTACGTGAATATGGACCTGAGGGAAGCTCCATCAGGATTTCGCACGAGTTTATTATTTCAATCCGGCTATACGCAAAAGACTGATAAGTACGGAAACTATAGAGCCGTGGCCTCTGCGAGCGATCGTTTCTTCGATGATGCTCTTGGCGTCTATGTTCTTGGCAATGCGGAACAATACGACCGCAGTGCGGATAACATGACCGCGGCTTACCAACAAGCGAGTTCTGTTGTGGGTTCGAGCGGGTACAGAGCTGTCCGTGTGACCAACACGACGCTGAATCGTCATTTAGAAACCAGGGAACGATTTGGTGGTAATTTGATTCTTGACTATCAGCTCCCTTCCGGCTCCATCAAATTTGTCAATATGTTCAGTCGCTTGAATTCAGATTATAAAGATTATAATACGGTCTTGAATTATGTGAGCACCAACTATGACATAGATTTTAATTACCGGGAAGGAACCAGCAATACGGATCTTGCAGTGAATTCGCTGCAATTTACTAATGACTTCAAATTTATATCCGTGGATATTAAAGTTGCTAATACGTATTCAAGGAATCACCTCCCGCTTTCGCCGTATTACGCGTTTTTCCAAAATAATGGTATCAGCCACCAGCATTCTGTTACAGGTGATACAAATATAGTTCCCGAAAATTTGGTGCATTTTGTCAACTATAGATCAGACACGACAACACTTTTGGGATCGACGAGTCTATTCAGTTCCGATTATCGAGAGAACGATCAAGTCTATAAAGCCGATTTCAAAATTCCGCTGAGTCTCGGTTCATCCGTCTCCGGATACTTTAAATTCGGCGGAGAATATCGCTACAACGAACATCATAATGATCAAAGTACACCATACATTAGCATCAACCGCGGGAGTGCCAACAACACCGATATCAACCGTCAGGTCGTAGATGCTATTTTACATTATTATCCTAATCTGGCTTTTGGTAACACAAATCAATTACTGGGATCTAACTTTACGTCCGGTGATTCAAAACTTATAAACAGTTTCTTAGACAACAAATTTGGAGGCATATATTGGGCTCCCGATCCGAGTGCCCTGAATTGGATAATGAACTATGTAAGCCACAATCCTGCGCTGAGGGCGTACAATTCACTTGGGGGATGGTTCGATGGTGCATACCAGGAGCTTCCTAATGATTACAAATATATCGAGAAATATTATGCAGCATTCCTGATGACGGAATTGGAATTCGGTTCAAACTTCATGGTGGTTGGCGGCGCACGGTATGAAGAAGATCAGGGCTTGTACGACGCTTATAACATGATGGATGAACGCAACCCGGCGGTTCAGCCGTATTTCCCGGTATCGGCTTATCCGTGGAATCATTACTGGCTCCCCCAGGTGCAGGCAAAGTATGACATCGCTGATTGGGTAGACTTGCGGTATTCATATACTCAGACACTAGCAAGGCCTGATTATACACAGTTTTCGCCGCATTTTAATATTTCAGCTGATTCTCCTCACAATATCTGGGGAGGAGACCCTAAATTGAAACCGGCACAGGCGTACAACCAGGACCTCTTGTTCACGCTTCACTCCAATGAATTAGGTCTTCTTTCAGTCGGAGGATTCTACAAGGAGATAGATCATTTCACCTATGCCACAGCGTACCATCTCCATAGCAAGGCTGTATACGATAAATTTGGGATAACAGGCCTCGACTCTTTAGCCTCATTTGCTCCGTTTTTAACATCTGCGGATGATGACGCAACACTGAACACCTTCATCAATAGTCCTTATAAGGCTTATGTGAAGGGTGTCGAATTCGACTTTCAAACCCGGTTTTGGTATCTTCCCGCTCCGTTCAACGGAATTGTATTGGGGATCAATTACACTCACGTATGGTCACAAGCCACCTATCCATACTTCGATGAAAAAGCGGTTAGAGGTGTCATAACGAAGTACACAGACAGCACGCGGACCGGCCGGCTGGTGTATCAGCCGAACGATATTGCCAATGTGTCCCTTGGCTATGATTATAAAGGATTTTCTGCCAAGGTGTCTTGTGTTTTCCAGGGAAACTCTGTCACCTACGTCGGAGCATATCCTGAGCAGGATGGTTATTCAAAAGACTATTTTAGTATAGATTTTTCAGCACGACAGATGTTGCCATGGACAGGACTACAGTTGTTTTTTGATGCAAAAAATCTTAATAGTGAATCGAATATGGCTGTTCAGCAGTCGATCAACGGCTTCACTTCTCAAAATTATTATGGTTTTACATTAAATCTAGGAATTAGATATGAACTATAAAAATGAACAGTAAAAAGTACGAAGAAATATATTGGTTATAAAAAAAATTTCATCAACTAATTAAAAAAGGAGAATTGATATGAAAAAAATTGTTCTATCACTGCTTATTATTGCAGCGGCGGTATCGGTATCGCTGTATGGACAGACGGCTACTGTGAATGTAGTAAGCGACCTGACGAATGGTACCGAAGGGAATCTGAACACTGCTATAAGTAATGTGATCAACGCAGATCCTACCGGCGCTCAGCTCTCCAATACGGTTTTCAAGTTGGAAGCCTATGGTTATTACATTCTCACCGGTACGATTACAACCCCGCGAGGTTCGCATCTGTATCTCGAAGGGCCAACCCCAGGGGCGACGCAACAGACCGCTCCGCCTCAAATTGCATGGAGCAATAGTGGCGGTGTGACGACAACATTTAATTTCGACTGTGGCGGCGATTTCACGGCGAAGAACATTTGGTTTCTCAGCGCAAGATCAAGCGGCGCTCAAGTTGGAACGAGTATTGTGTTTGAAGATGATTCCCTTGCAAACTTGAGCGGCAAGGGTGAAAACGCATGGTTTGATGGTTGCATATTCGATTATAATAACATTGGAAATGGTGGAGGCGCGATAGAGCCGTCTTGCCGACACTTTCGCGGTCACATTACCAATTGTTATTTCCGGAATATGACCGACCCGCATTATCGTTACTACGGCAGGCCGGTTTCGTATACCTATCAAAGTACCACATGGCACACCGATACACTCATGTTTGAAAATTGTACCGTTGCAAATTGTGGATATGTATTAATGCAGGAATCACCGGAATATGGGGACTATATTTCATTCAATCACTGCACTTTTGCCCAGACATTAATGTTCACGTTTGAGTCATCGTATTGGTGGTGGATGCGCGTAACGAATTGTGTGTTTTTGAACATTTACCTGTATGGAGACATTCCTTCGGGAGATGGTGCGAACCAATTCGGCAACGGTGGATTGATAAACGTCGACAGCGTAGCAACGTTTGGATTTACAGTGCCCTTTTCTGATTCTTCGACTGTTCCGGCATCATTGCAGCGCCATATCCTAATAGCCAACAACAGCTATGGCCATGAGAAATGGTACACCGATTATCTGAGTCATAATCCTTATAACCCTCCCGGCGATACAGATAAAATACACCGTATGCCTGCAATGAGCGGCAAAACGTTGAGATTTTTTATCGGGACCACAAACGGTAAAAAGAACTTTCCCTTTATGAACTTAGCTAATCTATACCCGGCTGTTGATACTACTGCTGATTTACCTGTTACATATAATGCTGCAGTAGATCCCGGATTTATTTTAAACCCTTGTAACGTCGACAGTACTAAAGCCCAATTGCTGGGGAGATGGAGTACAGGGGTAAACGTGAGTTGGGCGTTTGATCCGAATTCGGATGTTCAACAGAGTTGGCCCATGAATGAAGATCTTTCGTACACCAATGCCACACTGAAAACCGCCGCCATGAGTGGTTACCCGTTAGGTGATCTCTTCCACTGGTGGCCATCGAAATACACTGCATGGCTCGCACAAGCAACTCAGGAACGTACCAATATTTTGAATATGCAGACAAATGGTATTACCGGTGTCGAGCAGTCTCAGGCCGCAATTCCTTTGACCTATGAACTTGGCCAGAACTATCCGAATCCGTTCAACCCCACAACCAACATCAAATTCAAACTGCCCGTGCGAAGTGATGTGCGGTTAGTGCTGATGAACATTTTAGGACAAGAAGTGAAAGTCATCGCAGCCGGTAGCTACGAGGCAGGGAGCCATACCGTGACTTTGGATGCTTCTTCACTGGCAAGTGGTGTGTATTTCTACAAGCTGCAGACTGGGAAGTTCTCTGATGCAAAGAAATTGGTTATTCTAAAATAATATTTCATCTAGAATTTCCGTCGACCGCGTCGGAGATCTGTTAGCCCGGTCTCCGACCGGGTCAGGCGAAATAGGTTTATTGGTATCAGCGATATGTTGAGAGAGAAGGAGGTGGTCGTATACATCATGGATTTTAAGGTTTGACGACATTTGTCTTCCATCAGCCGGATGATTTTTTTACATACCGTAGGACTTTTTCGTTAGACACGTATTTGTTACCATGGAGACAAATGCCATCGATAAGAATGGTTTTTGGGTCACGTATGTTACATGTGTCCTATACTTTTTTCATTAATTAACAAGTATCCAATAATAACAAACCTTGGAGGAAATATGAAAAGGTTTATACAGGTATTCACACTAGGAGTCTTCTTGCTCTTGCTTGGTATGAATGTTGTGACCGCGCAGGAAGTGGTGTTCGTTTCCGGGCCGACAATCTCTGTCGCGACAAGCGGTGGAGTAAGCGGAGCCAACGGCGGATTCGCGTGGGGAGATTTGAATGGAGACGGCATTCTTGATGTTTTCATTCCGGCCAATATTGTTTTTTTCAACAATATCGCTTCATTTGCTCCGGCAGTTTCAACAGCGACGGCAAATATTCCGATTAATAACAACAGTACCGGTTTACTACTCGCCGATTTTAACGGTGATGGCATTCTTGATTTGTTTACAACGAATGGCGGGACTCCAAGCTCTGGCTTACTTTATAACAACGCTGGAGTATTTACCGCGGCGACCGGAACTGGCGATCTTGCCTCGACGGGAGTTACCGGCGAAGTCTTCCAAGGGGCTTCGGCGGCACCCATCGATCACAGCAATTACCTTAGTCTCTGCTGGCCTGGAACCTTCACAGGTATTGCAAGCAACAATCCAGCGCCAGCCGGCGGGGGTATCTGGCTTCTTAAAGGAGGACCAGCCGGCTTTACCAATATTGGCAAAGGAGCGACAACGGCTAACCGTGGCATCGATACCTCGCTTTCATTTGAATCCTGGGATGTACGTTTCTTCGATGCAAATAATGACGGCTATATGGATTTGCTGATGCCGAATTTCCGAAATGGATTTGCCAGGATAGACACCGGCTCATCGGGTGCGAGAAAGGGATGTGTCCTGTTCTTGAACGATGGAACTGGTAAATTCTATGTTCCGACTGGAGCAACACTTGCAACCCCACGCCCCATCTATGCCGTCGGTGCTGGTAACGTCGTAGCCGCGGTGCCTGACACCGGAATCATTGTGGACGACACAGTGCGCCACTTCGCTGCTATTGGCGAACAATGGGGCGACCTCAACAACGATGGTATCGAGGATTTAATATTGAATGGGCTTAATGCAACCGATAACATCGATGGCAATGGAACGTTCCAGGCCGATGTTATCCTTTATGGAAAGGGAGACGGCACGTTTACATACAAGTGGGATGGAGTGCACATCGTAGCCAACAATGGAATAGTTCAGAGTACGGGCCAACGCGCAATAAGCATAGGCGACTACAATAATGATGGGTGGGCAGATATATATACATGCCTGAACGGCGGTGCCCAACATTTGTACAGGAACAATGGTGATGGTACGTTCACTGATGTAGCAACCGCGGATCTTCTGACGGCAAATGGTGGGCGAGCCGGACAATTAGTTGATTACAATAACGACGGTTTCCTGGATATATTCATATATACTGGCGGTGCTTCTAGTTTACTGAAGAACAACGGCAACAGTAATAAATGGATTGGTATCATACCGATCGGTAATGGAAACAACAAGTCGGCAATTGGAGCACGGTTCACCGTATGGGCTGGAGGGAAGAAGCAGATTCGCGACATCAGGGCCGAAGGCGGCTCCGCAGGTATGGGCGGAACGTTAAGGGCAAACTTCGGTCTTGGTGCAGCAACTGCGATTGATAGCGTCTCAGCCGTTTGGCCCGATGGTGTGGTGCAAAAATGGCCTGGTGCTGCTTTCACAATCAGTAGTTATAATTCAGTCATCGAAGGATCCGTTTATCTTGCAGCCCCGACAACTTCTCGACCGTCATGGGCCGCAGGAGACACGTCGGTGGCTTCGAGTAATACATTTAAATGGAACAATGTAACCGGTGGAACCGTAGGCGTGAAGTATTTACTTCAGATTGGAACCAGTAAAGCGATGACCTCCCTTTTGCAGAGCTTTACAGCTTTAACCGATACGTTTAAGGTTACAAAGGTTCCTCTGGCATCGAAAATGTACTGGCGTGTGGCTGGCTTGAGCGGTAATATCCAGGGCGCTTATTCTGCCGTGGATAGTTTCCAAACAAACAAGACGCCCGCGACAACGGTGCCGAAAAAACTTTCACCAACAACGAACCAATTACACTTACCCAAACAACCGACATTGGTTTGCAGCAGCACACCGGAAGCTTACATTTATCATTTCCAGCTGGATACGGTAAATAGGTTTGCAGCAAGAGATACTTTAACAGGCGCTGCCAGATTTACTGGATTGGTATTCAATGATTCAACCACTGTTACCGATACGACGAAGCTGATGAGTGCCTTGACACCCGGTAGGATGTATTACTGGCGTGTGCGAGGGTGGAACGCTGCCGGTGCTTCTGCATATTCATCGGTAGATTCATTTACCATCCAGTATCTCCCAGCCACTACGACGCTTATGTATCCTACGCATAATCAGGCAGATGCACATGCCGATACGCTGGTCTTCAAAGTTCAAAAGGTAGATGCAGATAGCTTCTATGTGTTCCAGACATGGACTTATACATCTGCTGGACAAGCTTTCAGATCTGATACAACAAAACAAAGCCCGACTCTTACACTTACGGGTCTCGTAAACCGGGCGAGATATTATTGGAAGGTACAGGTGGGCAACCAAGGTGGATGGGGTGCTTTCACAGCAATAGATTCGTTTACGACTGTTATTGAATTGGCTAGCGTACCAAACGCTGCTACTCCAAAAAACACGACTGCAGAACAGAGAAGTACAAAGTTTGTCTGGAGTAAAGCGACAAATGCGCTATGGTATCATCTGCAGGTTGCTACAACCAATTTCGCCAGTTCATCTGATATTGTGGAAGATGTGACAATCCAGACGGATACGACATACACAATAAAAGATACATTGAAAGCAGCCACATTATATTACTGGCATGTCAGTAGTGTGAATTTAGGTGGCGAAGGTGCGTTCTCGGGGTCAGCACACTTTACCACCGGTACAACCGTAGGAGTGGTTGAAGCTATCAACGAAGTTCCGCAGGTGTTTACACTCATGCAGAACTATCCGAATCCATTCAATCCTTCAACAACAATTTCCTATGATCTTCCGAAAACGTCTGTTGTGAAACTCTATATCTATGACGTACTTGGTAGAGTTGTAGCCAATTTAGTAGATGGCGTACAGACTGCGAATAGGTACCGTGTTGAATGGAATCCATCACGTTTGAGCAGCGGTGTTTATTTCTGCCGGATTCAAGCGCATAGTCAAGATGGATCAGCTGACTTTACTTCTGTGAAGAAACTTCTTTACATGAAGTAATATTTTCTTAGGTACAAGTGTGGCTCACTGCAAAAGTGAGTCGCACTTTATTTTTAAATAGAGTCTTAATATAATCCAGGCTCATCTCAGCGAGCCTGGATTTTTTAATTGTGGGGAATTTTGATAATTCATTGGAAGCCGCATTGTTTCTACAGAGTGAAATTGTCTGTATATCAAGATTGAAGATCTGAAAAAATGTAGCTTCCTATATGAATGAAAATTTTATGACTGACATCGAATGAATTTAAAAACAAAACAAACCACGATATTTCTAATTTTTACATTTCTCGTATCTCTAACAACTTTTAGTCAGGTGAAACTGCCAAAACTTATAAGCGATGGCATGGTTTTACAACAAGATACCGAAGTGAAAATCTGGGGTTGGGCTGCTATTCATGAAAAGATTTCTTTAAGTTTTCATGACTCAATATATCAAACAACTGCGAATGATTCGGGAGAATGGGACGTTAAACTTCCAAATCTGAAAGCAGGCGGTCCTTATACAATGACAATAATGTCCAGTGATACGGTTACAATAAAAAATATATTAATTGGCGATGTCTGGATTTGTTCCGGTCAATCAAATATGGAATTGCCCATGAAAAGGGTGAGTCCTATTTATGAACATGAAATTGCAAACTCAGACAATACATATATAAGATGTTTTACTGTACCTCAGAGATTTAATTTTAATGAACCTCAAAAAGATTTAGTGTCGGGCATTTGGCAAGCAGCAAATCCAAAGAACGTACTTGATTTCTCGGCGACTGCTTACTTTTTTGCAAAAGAACTTTATGAAAAGTATCAGGTACCAATCGGTTTAATTAATACAAGCCTTGGCGGCTCCCCTGCTGAGGCATGGATTAGTGAAGGTTCCTTAAAAGCTTTTCCCGAACATTACAAAGAAGCACAACGATTTAAAGACAGTACTCTCATAAATAAGATTGAGAATCAGGATAAAATGAGAATCCAGGCATGGCATAATGAGCTAAGGAAAAAAGATGAAGGTTATAAAGACCCGCGAAAAATATGGAATGACCCAACTTTAAATACATCTGATTGGGCAACAATGAAAATTCCGGGTTACTGGACACTTACACAACTTGGCCATGTAAACGGTGTTGTGTGGTTCAAGAAAGAAATTAATATTCCAGCTTTTCCCGATAAAGTCGGGATAGATTCCCCAATGGCAGAACAACGGGCTAAACTTATTCTTGGAAGAATAGTAGACTCTGATTCTGTTTTTGTTAACGGGGTTTTTGTTGGTACTACAGGATACCAATATCCACCCCGAAGATATTCTTTCCCTTCAGACTTATTGAAAGAAGGTCAAAATGCTATAGTCGTACGAGTTATTAGTGAGAGCGGTCATGGAGGTTTTGTCTTAGATAAGCACTATGAATTAATTACAGGTGGACAGACTATTGATTTAAAAGGGGATTGGCAGTATCGGCTCGGAGCAACAATGGATCCATTAGCAAGCCAGACCTTTATACGATGGAAACCGCTGGGGTTATATAATGCAATGATTTCCCCGCTTCTCAACTATGCGATGAAGGGTGTTATTTGGTATCAAGGTGAATCAAATGCAGAGAGACCGATTGAATATGAGGAGCTGCTCCCGGCGCTCATTCGAGATTGGAGAAAGAATTGGAATCAGGGGGATTTTCCTTTCCTGTTCGTTCAGCTGCCTAATTATATGGAAGCAAAAAAACAGCCTTCAGAAAGCAATTGGGCATTATTGCGGGAAGCGCAGCTCAAGACATTATCATTACCGAATACCGGAATGGCTGTGGCAATTGATATTGGTGAATGGAACGACATTCATCCTTTGAATAAAAAAGATGTGGGGAAAAGGCTTGCTCTTGCTGCTCAGAAGGTAGCATATCATGATAACAATGTGGTTTATTCAGGGCCTCTTTATCATTCGATGAAAATTATTGGGAACAAAGTAATATTGAGCTTTACTAATATTGGTAGTGGATTGGTTGCTCAAGGAGGCGCAGAGCTTACAAATTTTGCAATAGCCGGAAACGATAAAAAATTTATTTGGGCGAAAGCTCTCTTGAAGGGCAACAAGGTAGTGGTTTGGAACAGCAAGGTTCAAAAACCGAAAGCAGTGCGATATGCCTGGGCAGATAATCCATTGGGAGCAAATCTCTATAATAGAGAAGGATTACCAGCGTCGCCTTTTAGAACAGATGAATAAAAATGATAAGAAGAGAGGAGAATTTGAACTGAGTGATAATATACAGTCAAGCATTTATTACATTAAATGATATTAAAGATTTTAATAGAAATTGATTCTAAGAAAAAAATATTACTAAACGAAATAGTCTAATTGAAAGAGTCATATGCGAAGGATTTTGCTACATCATCAAGGAAAAGGAAAAAGCTGGTGTGTTCTGCTAGCTCTTTTAACAATATTTTCTGCACAAGTGTATCCCGCCGATTCAATCCAGACAACAGTGCCGGCTCTGAAAGATGTCTATGCCCACGATTTTACCATTGGCTGCCTTCTCTCCTATAGGAATATTGGCTTCCCCACCGATTCGTCAGTATCGAGTCAATCGGCAGTGATTACACCTAATGGTGGGTACCTGATTAAATATCATATGAACTGTATGTCTCCCGGTAATAATATGAAACCGCAAAACACTGTTGATCTTGATTCTAGCGCTAAGGCTTATAATGCAGCTTCCCTTGGTGCTGCGCGTGACTCGGTAGAAACACATCCCGTTGTGAAATTTAATGGCGATATGATAGCTCAACTCAATTGGGCAAAGAGACAGGGATTCACATTTCGCGGACACACATTGGTATGGCACAATCAAACTCCTACTGCGTTCTTCCGCTCAGGTTATTCTGCCACAGGAGCTTTTTTAACAAAAAGCGTTATGACTCAGCGGATGGATTTCTACATTCATGAAATTATTCGATTGATCCGTGAAGGGTGGCCGGGATTGCTGTCAGCTATCGATGTGGTGAATGAAGCTATCGACGACAATACCGGAAAAATTCGTACCTCCAGCAATGATTGGTATACCACGTTTGGTGATTCGTCGTATGTCATGAAAGCATTTGAATTAGCCCGTAAGTATACAATCTATTACCACGAGACCCAGATAAAACTTTACTATAACGATTACAATACGCATCTCGTGACAAAAGCCAATGGTATTGTTGGCCTCATTACACCGATCTTTCAAGCTGGATATCTCGACGGAATTGGAATGCAGGAACATGATTCGTACACAAGTCCCACTGCCGCGGATTGGATAACTACGTATAATAAATTTTATCAAATTTGCACTGAGATGGCTGTCACCGAATTTGAAGTGACGACGACAACAAGTCCTACTGCATCAACATATGTTACTCAGGCAAATCAATATGGTCAGTTATTTAAATGTTTTGTTGAGCGGAGTTACAAATCAGGAAGGGGCAAAATTATTAATGTCTCTAAAGACGGACTGAATGATCAGTATACACAGGGATCTGCTACATATTCTTCTTTGTGGGATGCAAGCAACCAATGCAAACCCGCGTTTTATGCGGTTGCGAATGTGGGGATCAATTATCACGCATTGGACTCACTCATTTCTTATGCCAATACGTTAAAGCAAGCCGGATATACAACTCCGTCATGGTCAAATTTTTCTGCAGCATTGACTTCAGCCAAAACTGCAATAGGTCAGAACTATTCAGCTTCTATGTCAGCAGATACTGCCTTGGGTACAGCAAGGGATAATCTGAAAGCTGGTATAAACGGTTTAGTAAATGTTATGGCTGTTCATTCTGTAAGTGAGAATAATCCAAAAACATTTGCACTTGGTCAGAATTATCCGAATCCGTTTAATCCGACAACTCAAATCAAGTACTCAGTTCCACAGAATTGTTATATCTCGCTCAAAGTGTATAATCTTCTTGGCGAGGAAGTTGCGACATTGTTTTCAGGTATGCAGCAAGCCGGCAATTACGTGGCTACAGTAGATGGTACGAGGCTTGCAAGCGGAATTTATTTCTATCGAATGCAGGCAACCACAAATGGCGTTAATAATTTTCAAGAGACAAAAAAGCTTATATTAATGAAATAGAAAAGTATGAAAGACGTAGATATGCTTCATCACTTCTCGGGCGCATTGGATAAAATGCTGTAACCGGAGATTCAAAATTTTTGAAGGAATATTTTATGCTTTATCGTTCTCATCATAGTCATTTTCTTCTTTTTCAGAATTATACTTGCCATGCAGATTCAATGGCAGGTAGTCCTCGCGTATATACTCGATTCAAAAGAACGGTTAGCTCAATTTTTTTATTTCTGATACTTGCTCTCGGATTACTGCCGCTGCCATCAGTATCACAGCCGTTGGCCAACGGCAAAAATAAATTTTTAGGAGCTGCTACTAGCAGCAGCATATGGTCGAGTTTTGATTTGTATTGGAATCAAGTTACGCCAGGCAATGATGGCAAGTGGGGTTCAGTGTCGCCTTCGCAAGGCCAATATGACTGGAGCAATCTTGATAAAATTTACAATTATGCAATCCAACGAGGTTTTTCGTATAAGCATCATAACTTAGTATGGGTGAGTCAGCAGCCGAGCTGGATAAGTGGTTTGGATTCAGCTACTCAGAGGACGGAAGTAGAAAACTGGATTCGCCTCGTAGGTCAACGGTATCCCCAAATGGCGATGATCGATGTCGTGAACGAACCATTTCATGGGCTTCCTTCCTATGCGAGTGCATTGGGCGGGTCGGGAGCGACAGGTTATGATTGGGTCATCACAGCGTTTACGTGGGCAAGGCAATATTGCGCTCCAGGCGTAAAGCTACTCCTGAACGAATATAACGTGTTAAGTAGTACTAACGCAATGCAACAGTACAAGCGATTAATAACATTATTAAAGGACAGGGGATTAATCGACGGCATCGGCATACAAGGTCATACTTTTGAATATTATGGATCTGGCTATAGCTACCCTATAGCGACATTAAAAGCCAACCTTGACAGTTTAGGTGCTATCGGATTGCCAATATACATATCAGAGTTTGACATTAATGAGTCGAATGATGCTGCTCAACTTGCAAAATACCAAGTGTACTTCCCTCTTTTCTGGAATCATCCTGCAGTTAAGGGGATAACATTGTGGGGGTATATTCAGAACGATGTATGGAGCTCATATCCTTATACTTATTTATTACTTATGAATGGTACCGAACGTCCAGCTTTGCAATGGTTGCGCACATATGTTTTAAAACCTCCTATACCAATGATTATTTCACCTGTTTCTGTCATTGGTACTTCGTGTAATCCATCTTTAGTATGGCAAGCTTCGAATTCTGCAGTATCATATCATGTTCAGGTTGCAACTGATATGTTATTTCCAGCTTCTTCAATTGTTGTGGAAACTACAATTGTTGATACACTTCTGCAATTAAGCCCTCTTGCAGCGAACACAATATTCTATTGGCATGTGAATGCGGCGAACGACGACGGGACTAGTGATTATTCACCAACCGCCTTGTTCAAAACCGGTAATCAGATCACGTCGGTCGATGTGCTCGGAGAAATTCCAAAAAAGTTTAACTTGGCTCAGAATTATCCAAATCCGTTCAACCCTTCAACGACCATTCGCTATGACATTCCGAAAAATGCATATGTGAAAATCACTATCTACGACGTTCTTGGAAAAGTGGTAGCGACATTAGTAGATGGTGTGCAATCTGCAAATACGTATAGTATTGATTGGAGTCCATCATCTTTAGGCAGTGGTGTATATTTCTGTCGGATGCAGACTCGAAACCAAGATGGATCCGATAATTTTAATTTTGTAAAAAAACTTTTATTCATGAAGTAATTGTTTTTCGTTCAACACACAGCCCGTCTGTGATTTAAGGACGGGCTGTTTAATCAAGATTTAATAAAAAAATCGATCTCTATCTTTACGAGAACATTTCGGATTGAGAAATGACCTTTTTCCCATTGTGAGTTTAACATATAAGCTATGAGTTGACTATAAATTAATCTATTGATGGAGAAATTATGATTAGATTTTTCTTTCCATTGTTGATTATAGTGTTGGTTGTTTCCTGTTCTGCTCTTGGTCAAACACGCACTTTAAGCCAGGACAATTGGGTAGATTATGCTTCCGGTGAGTACGATATTTTTCCTAATATCACCTACTCCACGGCAAGTAATACCGATCTCAAACTCGATCTCTACCAACCCAAGGATCGGTCTAATCCGCATCCGGTGTTGATGCTCTTTCACGGCGGTGGATGGGTCGCAGGTCAAAAGGAACGCAATACATTCCAATTGTTGCCGTACCTATCAATGGGATGGGCGGTCATCAATGTAGAATATAGAATGGCGCGCAATGCTTTGGCTCCTGCAGCTGTTGAGGATTGCCGATGTGCGCTTCGATGGGTCGCATCTCGTGCTAAAGAATTTAACTTTGATACTTTAAAGATAGTATTAACAGGTGGTTCTGCGGGAAGACATCTTGCATTGATTACGGGAATGCTGCCTCCAAATTCTATCTTCGATCGCCAGTGCCCGACAAGCGAAAATATGCGATGGAATAGCGGAACAGAGCCCCAACTCAATGTTGCTGCCATTATAAATTGGTTCGGCATTACCGATGTGGAAGAGCTTATCGATGGGCCCAACGCCAAACACTATGCAATAGAATGGTTCGGGAGCATGAGCAACCGGAAGGAACTTGCACAGCAGCTTTCTCCGATTTCCTATGTCCGTTCAGGACTTCCGCCTATTATTACTATACATGGAGATGAAGACGATATTGTTCCCTATACCCAGGCAGTACGCTTGCATGCAGCATTGGATAACGCTGGAGTACCGAACAAACTAGTTACTATTCACGGCGCCAAGCATGACGGTTTCAATCGGCAAGCTCTAATAAACAGCTTTACGGCGATAAGAGAATTCCTTCGAAAAAATAATATAGTAACGAAAGAGTAAGATATAATGAAAAATTATTCGCCATCACGAAATAGATTGTTATTAATCTATATAGTATTTCTATGGTCTTCATTTCTTTTTATTCAATCCATCCAGGCACAGAATTTCTCGACAATTCCTCATTTAAAGAGGCAGGGCACAGCTACTCAACTGATAGTGCATGACAAACCATTCCTGATGCTTGGGGGCGAGCTGGGAAATTCAAGTGCCTCGGATCTGGAGTACATGGCACTCATTTGGCCGAAGTTGAAGGCGATGCACTTGAATACCATTCTAGTGCCATTCTATTGGGAGTTTATTGAACCGCAGGAAGGGAAATTTGATTTCACACTTGTGGATAGTCTTATTTATTCGGCACGTAAAAATGATCTGAAGATAGTAATGCTTTGGTTCGGTTCATGGAAAAACAGCATGTCATGCTATGTCCCCCTTTGGATTAAAACAGATCAGCAGCGGTTTCTACGCAGTCGCACCAAGGAAGGTTTGGCTGAGGAGATACTTACACCGTTCAGCGATGAGAACAGGAATGTGGACGCTCGCGCTTTTGCCGCATTGATGAAACATATTCGTACAGTGGACGATATAAACCACACTGTTGTCATGGTACAAGTTGAAAATGAAATAGGCATGATTCCTGATGCAAGGGATTACTGTAAAGAGGCGAATAAGAATTTCTCGGAACAGGCGCCGATAGAGTTAATGAATCATCTTCAGAAAAATAAAGAGCAATTAGCTCCTGAAATCCATGAAATTTGGCAAAAGATGAATTTCAAAACGTCGGGAACATGGGAAGAGGTTTTTGGCAAGAGTTTGCAGACCGACGAAATTTTTATGGCGTGGTATTTTGCAAAGTATACAAACTATGTAGTAGAGGCGGGGAAAAAAGAATATCCATTGCCTATGTATGTGAATGCGGCACTAATCCGGGCAGGTTTCAAACCCGGACAGTATCCAAGTGCAGGCCCGCTCCCTCATGTAATGGATATCTGGAAGGCGGCTGCTCCGAAGATAGATATCTTTGCGCCAGACATCTATCATGGAATATTTTCGGAATGGTGCAGGAAATACGATCGATCCAACAACCCGTTATTTATACCCGAAGTATCCAACTCTCAGAGCGTGACTAATGCTTATTATGTATTTGCACGACACAATGCGATGGGTTACAGCCCATTCTCAATTGAGAACGTCGCCAATCCGGAGAGTAACCAGTTCAATAAAGGATATGATATTCTTCACCAGCTTACGCCATTGATTCTTGAGCACCAGGGAAGAGGAAGCATGGCGGGATTTTTGCTTGATAGCACCGGGCAAACAGCGCAGATAAAGTTAGGGGGATATGCCTTTACTGTGAAGCACGAGTACTCTTGGCCGTATGCTGTTCATGGCGAAGGTGAAACACCAAGGTTCGGAGGAATGATTATCATGGTTGCGGAGGATGAGTTTTACATAGCCGGGAGCGGTGTTGTTGTAACTTTTCAATCCTCCACTGATGATGGAACGATTGCCGGGATCGCCAGCATGGATGAAGGCACATTTGTAAACGGGAAGTGGATTACAGGCCGCCGCCTGAATGGAGATGAAGATCATCAGGGAAGGCATTTGTATTTACCCGGAAAAGAATACGGTATCCAAAAGGTAAAATTGTATAAATACAAATAATAAAGAAGCGCGTTGAGAGGAATTTCTTTGCAGGCATAATATTTTCAAACAGGAATAAATGCATTGCGCAAAACAAAGAGAAAAGACTGCCAATATTTTGTCTGTGAAAACAAATAAGAGGAAGTATGAAAAAATATTTACAGAATCAAAAACCAGAATTATTTCTGATAGACTTAATTGTTATTACGTTTTTATTTATTTTTCCATTAAATGCGCAGAATCAAACTTTTGTTGTAAAGGGGAATGTTTCAGGATCAAACTCTCCCATTTATAGAGCTTCGGTAACCCTAGTAGATAAAAGTGATACAACAAAACAGGTGCTCACATTGACTGATGTTTCCGGTAATTATTCTTTAAATGTGATTACATCAGTTGAATCATCAGAATCTCTTCCTTCTAAATTTGCCCTAGAGCAGAATTACCCGAATCCCTTTTCATCTTCTACTTCCATTTCATATGAACTAAATAAACAGACAGATGTTCAGTTAACTATTTATGATGTTCTTGGTAGAGAAGTGAAAAAATTCAGCGTGGGGAACCAAAATGTGGGAGTTCATGGCGTTCAATGGGATGCGAGAAATAATTTCGGTGTAAAGTTAGCATCCGGAGTTTATTTTTATACAATGCAGGTTGGAGGCAAAACACTTACAAAGAAAATGATTTTAGGGACTTCGCTCGAAAATAATAGTATCGTCTTGCCATTTTCCTCTGTTCGCACAGTTTTATCGCAGAAGATTCAGAATGAATTTCTGGGAAATAGAACTTATCAAATTAGAATTGACAATTATTATTCAAGAACATCACCAGCGATAGTTCCAAAAATCATTGATAACATTCTTATCACTAAAGACACAACAATAAATATTAACGTCGATAAAGCGGCTTTATACGCAACATCAAATATTTATTTAGATAGCATTCAGCAAATTGTTAGAGGTTTTGGAGCATCAAATGTACTTTTATGGAGACCTGATATGACCGAGAGTGAAATCAATACAGCTTTTGGTACAGGTGATGGTCAGGTGGGATTTTCTATTCTGCGAATAATGGCTGAAGCTGACAGCACTCGTTGGCCTTTGTATTTACCAAGCACACAGAAAGCTCAGGCTTTGGGTGCAACCATAATTGCTTCACCTTGGCAAGCTCCGTCTGAAATGCTTGAAACAGTCGGTACTCAAATCAGGATTCGTTATGATATGTATGATAAATATGCCGCTCACCTCAATGCTTTTAATGCATATATGAAAAATAATGGAGTATCTATTTATGGCCTATCTGTTCAAAATGAACCGGATGTTTTAGATAATAGTTGGACCCACTGGTCTGCCAATGAAATGCTTACGTTTATGAGAGGATATGCAAATGCTATTGAAGGAACAAAGGTAATGGATCCGGAATCAATGAGTTTTAATCGCGCATATTCTGATCCCATTCTCAATGATTCTGCTGCTTGTGCAAATACAGATATTATTTGCGGGCATTTATACGGCGGTGGTTTGGCTGCATATCCATTAGCACAACAAAAAGGAAAAGAGATATGGATGACTGAATATTTATCTGGTGAGAACAATTCGGGAAACGATTGGGCATGGTGTCTTCCAGTTGCACAACAAATGAACGATGTGCTGCAAGCCGGTATGAGTGCTTATGTTTGGTGGAATATAATACGATTTTATGGACCAATTAGTGATGGAACGATAGATACAACGAAAGGTAGTGGCAATGCAGGCGATGTTACAAAAAAAGGTTATGTCATGTCTCAATTTTCTAGATTCATTCGTCCCGGATATCATATAATTCAATCTACATCTTCCCGCGGGAGCATAAGGATTACAGCAGCTAAAGGAGATTTATCCAAAGTGGTAATTGTAGCAACCAATTCCGATACAGTGCCGATAGTGCAAACATTTAATTTGCAAAATAGCAGTGCAAATTCTTTTACTCCATACACAACAACGAGTACGAAGAACTGTGAATTAGGTAATATTATTTCTGTTCAAAATGGAAGTTTTACAGTTACGCTGGAACCATCAAGCATTATTACATTCGTATCTAATTAAAGAGAAGAGATTACGAAAATATTGTTGCTCAAAAATAAGTTGTCTTATTGTTATGAAAATTAAGTAAAGGAGTCTCGTCTGGTCGTTAAAAGTGGTTAAATACTTTTCGTTAATATTATTATCGTATTAAGTGAAGGTTTAACGATTTAAAAAATATCTATTCATTACTGTTCATGATTGTTGATGGAGTGGAAGAAATCCAAAAGATCTGGAATTTCTTGAAAGGAAAAATAGATAAGAGCGAATTATTTAGAGAACAAGCGCTTTTAAAAAATCCACTATGAAGATGCAGTTAGCTGGAGGGAAGGTTGTGTTTTGTATTTTCAGACTTATTCACGATTGCCTCTTCCAGCCGGACTGAAAGCGTCTGAACGCGATCTTCAATATTATATAATTCATAATCCCAGGTAAAACATGCTCAACACGAGAGATACAAGCGGATAGATGTTATTGATTGTTGAGAACAATCCTATTCATTCTCCAATGAATCTTTCACATGACGCTGAGTACTTGGACAAATAACATGCTTCATTGAAGATTTCTATTTGAGCAAAATCATTTTTTGAACTTGAGATTGAGAGATTTGATTTCCTGATGCAAGGAGTCTGACAAAATAGACGCCGGATGGCGCTCTTCCACTATTTATTTGGCTATTCCATTGAACAGAGTAAATCCCTCTCGGCTCAAAAGCATCAACAAGTGTACAAAAGCATTGACCGTGAACATTGAATATAGATAGTTCTACATGTGATATTTGCGGAAGATTGTATCTGATGGTGGTCGATGGATTGAACGGATTGGGAAAATTTGGCTCAAGTATATATGCATAAGGTTGCCCGTTGGAAGCCGACTCATTGACTGATGTGAGGGTCTGTATCTTAATTAATTCAATCCCCGTTCCAGTTCCGAGATCTCTCGAATATTTTTGATCAGTAACATCATCCCAGTGCTCATGCACTCCTAAACTTCCTATAACGGTGCCGTCGTTTTCGGGATCATAGCGAATGCCTGCCGGCCAGTTTAAAGAATCTGCCGCCTGAAGCAGATGATCATCAACCCCTGCCATTTGCGGGTAAGTCTCTGCATGCTTATCGTTTGTGAACTCCGCTTTTAATATATCGTAGCAAACAGATTCCAATGCTATTGGATCTTGAGATATGAAAATCGATGATGGCCAGTCGTTATTAAAAGGTGCCATTTTAAATTTTACGGGCTTCAGATTTGCACCTGCTCCGCCCCACAAACCGTCGACAACAAAGAGCATCGCATTGCCGCCAAGTTTTTTGTGTCCCATCAAATCGACCAGCACGCGATATTTATTATATCCAAATCTGCTATTTTTATTTCCTGCTGGTGAAAATCCATCAGGATTGACTAATCCCATATGGAGATGCATCGCATTGGAACGTGTATGCGACCCAAAGTTACATTTTCCTATCAAAGTCATGCCAGCCCGTTCGTGTACTTTGAAAGCACCAACATAGATCAAATAGTCGGCCTGTTCGATCACCGTATAAAGAGTATCTTTGTATTCGGGATTTCCTACGGACATATCACTCCAACTACTTGATCGCAACACAGCTCCTTTATCTGAATAGAAAACTGAAGCTGCTGCTCCTTTGACGGATTTTGTTCGGCCCTGCCCTCCTTTGTTACAAATATATTTCACATTGGGGAACTCTGTATGCCAGATGCCCAATATTCATTTTGACAATCGCGTTGAGGGTCGCCAACGGATATATTTTCCTGTGAAATACCACAATCAGTAATCAGTTCCCGAAGTATTGCTAGAACCGGTTGAGACGAGGTTCGGGCCTCAACATAGGATGTTAAATCTACACAAGAATGGTTGCCGCTGTCTACAACTGTTGAACCAATGCCGTTTGTTTTTATAAAAATCTTCTCCCCGGGTTGATACCCTACAGAACCTTTTCCCTTCTTTATATTAAAGAAATAATATATCCTAGGCTTCGCGGACAGAGGATTTACCGGTAAGGTTTAATATGGAGTTTTGGACCATGCCGTTCACTACTTCCATGTTTGTATTCTTTGGTAAATAGTAAGCGTCGCCCCATGAGCTGTTTCCACGATTCTCATTCGTCGCATCGGGATTTCGGGACCATACCACACGGCCGGGGAATATTCCTCTTGCTATTCCAATAGGAGTATTTGCGATATCGAGATAGCTCGAATTAGCATAGACAGGAGATTGGTCTGCCTGAAACGAGTAAAATCTTGCAACGAGAGCGATCACAAAAAATCCCGCCATTGCCCAATAACGTGACTGTTTCCAATACATTTTCATCCTGCCCATTGCAAAGGCAGATGTCGCAAGACCAAGTAAGTAGACGACAAAAGCAGATGCCAGGGGGTACGCTACACGCATACAGGGATACGTGGCCCTGCTTGGTTTTGGTATGACTCGAAGGATGAACCATAGTGATGCTGCAATGCCAATGATTGGGGAAAATAATTTATAAAGTATTGAGTTCTTTTTCATAATCTGCTATTCCATATTTATTTCTACAGATAACAATATGAGAATTATTGTTGATGTAACCGCATACAAGAATGGCTCCAAACGGGTTATTGTAGTTGTGAACAGGAAAACGACTACAAGAATTCAAACATTTACTGTGTGGAACGGAACTGTGGGTACTTTGACTCCGTATCTGACATCGAGTAATAAGAATTGCGAATAACAAAGTGACGTTAGCTATAAAAATGGCAATTTTACCTATAAGTTAGAGCCGTTGAGTGTCACAACTTTTGTATCGAATGACGGCTCACTAAATAATGGGCAAACGATAAATTTGTAGAGATATAGAAGCTCTTTTTACTCAAATAGATAGATTGATTATTCAATTGTGGCAAAAGTGGGGAAAATATTGTAACTTATTTCAAGTAAATTTGAAACGGTTCAATGTTTTACTCGACGGACTACATCTTTAAGTTGGAAGTTTGTGGAACTGATGATTATAAAAGAATGAGCAAGCGAAAAATATATTTATATCAATTGGCCGTGCACCTCATTTTCAATTGGTATCACGGAGCAGTTTAAATTTTATTTTTCCTTTTGATGGGATTATTACCTACGCATTCTTTTATGCAGCCTATAACAACGGTAAAAGTAAATTTTTAGTATGCAGTCTTCGAAATGTTCGCTCAAATTTTATTAACTATTGGAGTCAAGTAATACCGAAGAATGTAGGCAGATGGGTGAGCGGGGAAGGCAATCAATTTCCGATATGGATTACATCGCTCGATCAAGCCAACCAAAGAACATATGTATACGAGGCATCAAATGAATTCAAAAATAAATATTCATAAAATAAGGAGCAGTATCTATGAAAAATAAATTCTTCCCCAAAATCGAAAAACCAATTATGTTCGAAGGTAAAGATTCCAAGAATCCTCTAGCCTTCCGATTTTACAATAAAGATCAGATCGTCGGTAACAAAACGATGGGTGAGCATCTGCGCTTTTCTGTTGCTTACTGGCATACGATGATGGGCGATGGAACAGACATGTTTGGTGGTTCAGGTTATAAAAGAGAGTGGCATAAAGCCCCTGATCCGTTAGAACGAGCTAAAGAGACAATGGAAGCGGCATTTGAATTTTTTCAAAAGTTAGGCGTCAATTACTATTGTTTTCATGATCGGGATATTGCCCCCCAAGGCGAGACTTTTGCTCAGACATGTAAAAATTTAGAAACAATGGTGGTATACGCAAAGAATCTGCAAAGGGAAACGGGTGTTAAACTATTATGGGGAACAGCAAACTTGTTTGGTAACGCAATATATTCACAGGGTGCCGGAACAAACCCGAACGCACACGTGATGGCTACTGCAGCCGCCCAAGTGAAGCATGCCCTTGATGCGACAAAGGAACTCGGCGGAGAAAATTATGTTTTCTGGGGAGGACGTGAAGGGTATGAATCATTAATCAATACAGATCTTAAACACGAACAAGAACAAATGGCTCGGTTCTTCCATATGGCAGTCGACTATAAAAAGAAAATCGGATTTCAAGGACAATTTCTCATCGAACCAAAGCCAGCCGAACCAATGAAACACCAATATGATTCTGATTCGGCATCGGTTTTATATTTCTTAAAACAAAATGACTTGTGGGATTATTTTAAATTGAATATCGAAGCAAATCATGCAACACTTGCTGGCCATACGTTTGAACACGAGCTGACAGTTGCCTCGACGGCCGGTAAGTTAGGAAGCGTAGATGCAAATCGTGGTGATTTAATGCTTGGCTGGGATACGGATCAGTTCCCAACAGATATTTACAGCGCAACTCTCGCAATGATGATAATCTTGAAACAGAATGGCTTAGGAACGGGCGGACTGAATTTTGATGCAAAAGTTCGCCGCAGTTCAATCGATCCGATGGATTTATTCTATGCCCATATTGGCGGCATGGATGCATTTGCCTGCGGGCTTATTGTTGCACATCAAATTATGCAAGACAAAGCATTAAGTAAATTTATCGACGAACGATACAGCAGCTTTAATGCTGGTATCGGTGCACAGATTATGTCTGGAAAAGCCGGATTGGAAGATGCAGAGAAATGGGTTTTACAACAAGGCGCACCTGTGCTGCAAAGCGGCAGGCAAGAAATGCTTGAGAATATATTGAACTCATATCTCTACAAGTAATATATTTGTAGTGCATCGGGATTATTTGAGAATACATTATGAATATATCTCAAATGCCAGTTCAGTTTATCTTGACCTCGCGAATGCCCTTCATCAAACGGATTAGTTGTTTTCAATTGAATTCAATCCGTTGTTTGATCAAACGCTAAGTCGAAAATAGATTCCCGCTTCAGTATTTGTACTGAAGTGGGGCAATCTATGGGGCATAAGACTTCTTCTATTTATTACTTTTCTCAATCGGTGCATCAATTTTTCCGAGAAAAAACAGGCTTGTAAAAAGGAATAACATATGCCGGAAATACATTGAAGCGAAAAATCGGTTCTTATCGTTGGACGAGTAGATATTTAGCCTAACTGCAAATGAGAACAAATATAAAACACTGGATCGAGATGGTTCTCGAATCCAAAGAACGTCTAGCATTACCCATCATGACCCATCCAGGAATTGATATCATTGGGATGAAAGTCACAGATGCAGTAAAAAATGGAGAAGTACATTTTAATACTATAAAAGCTCTTCGGGACAACTTTCCAAGTGCCGCGGCTACGATGATGATGGATTTAACGGTAGAAGCTGAAGCATTCGGCAGCAAAATCATTTTTTCTGACGATGAAATTCCATCTGTCTCAAGTGCAATAGTCCATAATCGAACGTCTATTGAAAATTTACGCGTGCCCTTGCTTCAAGCTGCACGGGTACCTCAATATTTGAAAGCTGCAGAGCTCGCAGTCGACTATATTTCCGATAGACCGGTATTCGCTGGGTGTATTGGGCCATTTTCTCTTGCCGGAAGATTATTTGATATGTCGGAAATGATGCCAGCGCTGTACCTTGATCCTGAGTTAATAAAAATATTGATAGAGAAATGCGCTGAATTCTTATTGGGATATATACAAGAATATAAAAAAATTGGAGTGAATGGAATTATTATGGCTGAACCGGCCGCTGGCTTACTTTCTGCGGATCTCTGCGACAAATATTCTTCGAAGTTTATAAAGAAGATTGTTGCAAGTATTCAAGATGATCAATTCTTGTTCATTCTTCATAATTGCGGAAATACGGGGCATGTCACGAATTCCATGGTCTCTACCGGTGCTGGCGGGTTGCACTTCGGAAATAAAATTAACATTTTAACTGTATTAAATGAAGTACCTAAAGACATACTTGTGCTTGGTAATCTGGATCCGGTTGAAGTGTTTAAAACAGCAACTCCGGATAAAGTCTTTGATACCACGGTGAAGCTTTTACAGGCAACAAAAAACTCTAAGAATTTTATTATCTCTTCCGGTTGTGATACACCGCCAGGAGTTTCACAAAAAAATATTCGATCTTTTTTTAAAGCTGTACAAGAGTTTAATTCAAGCTTATAAAACCGTATTTATAATAGTGGAGAATAAAACACATGTATTCCCTAGGTTTTGATATTGGCAGCTCATCAATAAAAGCAGCTCTTCTTAATTTAGAAACCGGTAAACTTGAAGCCAGCGCATTCTCTCCTAAAACCGAAATGCCGATCACTGCTACTAAGCCCGGCTGGGCGGAACAGGATCCCAATATGTGGTGGGATAACCTGAAGCTTGCAACGGCTGAGGTGCTCTCGTCTACCAATGTTAAGAGGGATCAAATAGTTGCAATAGGAATTTCCTATCAAATGCATGGACTCGTCATTGTCGATAAAAAGAATCAAGTTTTGCGTCCATCAATTATTTGGTGCGATAGCAGAGCAGTCGAGATTGGCCAGAAAGCATTTTCCTCAATTGGTTCAGAAAAATGCCTTTCATCACTCCTGAACTCTCCCGGTAATTTCACTGCTTCTAAATTGCGCTGGGTAAAAGAGAAAGAACCTCAGATTTACGAAAAGATCCATAAGTTCATGCTCCCCGGAGATTATATTGCTCTCCGTTTGACTGGAGAACCTGCGACGACACTTTCCGGATTGTCGGAAGGAATTCTTTTAGATTTCAAAACAAATTCACTTGCCACATTATTGCTCGAACATTATGGCATTTCATCTGACCTTGTTCCGCCAATTGTGCCTACATTTGGAGATCAAGGGAAACTCAATCGTATAGCCTCCCAAGAACTCGGTTTACCGGAGGGTATTCCAATTACATATCGCGCAGGTGATCAACCGAATAACGCGCTCTCGTTAAATGTGATGGAACCGGGTGAGATTGCTGCGACAGCCGGAACTTCCGGAGTTGTCTATGGTGTGAGTGGTACACTCAAGTACGATCCTCCGTCGCGTGTCAATTCGTTTGCACATGTGAATCATACTGCCAAGATGACTCGCATAGGCATTCTCTTATGTATCAATGGAACGGGAAGCTCAAACAGCTGGATTCGCCGAGTGATCGGTCAGCAAAGTGTTGAGTATGCGCGCCTCAATGAACTTGCATCGCAGGTGCCGGTAGGTTCGAATGGAATTATCTGTCTGCCATTTGGAAATGGTGCAGAACGAATGCTGGAGAATCATGATATCGGTGCGCACCTTCATAATCTTCAATTTAATATTCATTCGCAGGGACATCTTTTACGTGCAGTGCAGGAAGGAGTTGCTTGTGCATTTAACTACGGCATTGAGATAATGCATACAATGGAAATGAAACCCACAGTTATTCGGGCAGGACTTGCGAACCTTTTTCTCAGTCCAATTTTTTGCGATACTCTTGCTCACGTTGCTGGTATCACCATTGAACTTTATAATACCGATGGAGCGCAGGGAGCAGCTCGTGGTGCAGCATTCGGTGCAAAGCATTATACCGATCGTACTGAAATGTTCAAAGGATTGGAACGATTAAAGGTGATTGAACCACAAAGAAGCCGTGTAAATGATTATCAAGAATTGTATGCACGCTGGTCTTCTGTATTGAAACATTACCTTTAATCATTGAAGGATATATGAAAAACAACGATGCCCGATTAAATAATCGGGCATTTTCGTTTTTATTGCGAAATGTGCAACGCATCAGAAAAAAGTCAAACGTATAGAGAAGAAAACAAATCTATTACTTTCTTTAATATGGACTTACACTTGGAGAAAGAATAGCCTTACGTCATTTCCTGTTTTGAGTTGGAACTTTAAGGGGAGCAGAATAATTCAGCTGCTCAATTACGGGGGTTAATACATGCGCAACATCTAATAGTCGCTGCCTTGTTCTTGCGAATAGTTCCGGAAAAGCGCTAAACTGCTCCTTTTCCAAACCTTCCTCTGCTTGTTTCATGCAGACATTGGCAATTTCCATACGTTGCGAAATAATTAAATATGTTGGTGTATTAATTTTTTTTTTAATCTCACTGAGTGCTATTTTTTTTTGGGAGTATTCCTGTATCAATGAGGCTACTTCGGTCCCTAAAACCCCTTTCAAATGCGATTTTTCTGTTTGGGTTTTTGCTATAGCTTCCAATGCTATTTGTTCTGCATTCTCTGCCAGGCTCTTACTCTTTATTGGATCATTATTTGCGAAAGCCCGAGCTTGAAGTAGGAGCGATTCAGCGCGATGAACAGTGGCCATATCAAACTGAGCTGCATGACCACAAATTGCAGTACGGAAGGCTTTTTCTGCTTGTTTAATAGCTTTATAAGACATCCTCAATAACTCGATTCTTTACTATTAGAACGCTTTATGTCACGTGTATCATGTTATGAAAATATATCTGAAATGCTGTGACAAATAGCACATGCCTGATATGATTTTTCTTTGTTGAACGAAAATTTATGTTGATGGAAGAATCGGTTGGGACAAACTCATTATCGTCCTCATCCCATAAGTTCGCAGGAATGATTTGAAACGAAAAAGATCGTAGGATTCTTTGCCCTGCTAAAAACTGTGAGGTTTAGAATGACAGGTTGATTGTATTTCTGTAATAGTTGCGTTTAGTTCGCATTACTTAGCTTGTAACCGAATATCTCCCTTATTACTGTTAAATTCAAGCATTGGACCCCCTCCGTTGATTTTTCCGGAGTAGTCATAATGATGGTGTTTTCTATTACGTTCATGCGTCTCTACATCGAAGTCTGTGCTAAAATCTACACGTCTTTCAAAATCTGTTCGCAATTCAAAGCCGGACTGTTTGGGGATGTTCACTGTAATTTTTCCCTTATAAGTTTCGAAATGACTGTCACTCTTAAGCGTGGAGATAGAAATTCGTACATCACCTTTGTATGTTTCTAAATCGATTCCTCCGTTGAGATCAAATACTTCTGCGGAACCTTTATACGTGTTAAACGTCAGGTATGATGTTAATCCTTCGATGTGCGATTCCGATTTGTAATCTTTAATCCTCAGTTCCGCTGTACGGGGCATCTTAATGGTATAATGTACTAACGGGAGGGAATATGATGTCTCGTGCCAGTCGGTGATCCAATCCCAGAAATTGTGATAATTATTTCGCTCTACTTTCTTATAATTAGTATGAAGAGTCACATTATTATCTGTGCTGTGAATTTCAATTTCAGTGTCCTCAACATCTTGGGCAGCATCCCGGGAATCCGCGTCGTCCGATTCTATCTTCACATACACCTCAACTTGCGGTTTGTCATGAGTTGTGACAGTAATAGTCCCTTTGTATGTGTCAATGACGAGATGTCCGTTCGCTTTAAGCGGAAAGGTTTTATTGATCTCCCGTGAAGCTTGGGATATCGCGGCCGTAAAAAATACCGACAAGAAAATTGTAACGAAAAAGAACGGTCGCATAATTTCCTCCGATTTGAAAAGGATGTTGTCATTACATACGGTAGACACTTGGCAAAGTTGCAGGGAAGGTTTTTATGTATTGATAATCTATAGGTTGCTTATACACCTGCAGGATTGATACTATCGGCAGCGGGGGAAAGGCATCCTGTCTTGGATGGTCATATTTGGTTCGTAATGTGGATACGAATCATATTATCCTCTTCATTGGGAACATAGTAGGTTCTAAAGTTGTTAATAAAAGAAAGGATTATAAGATTGTGGTAAAAGTGCAGAAACGCTTTTAAAAGTAGATCAGAAAAATGTAAGCATTATACATGAGATTATTTTGGATGAACATAAAAACTCATGCATCTCCCAATCTTAATTTACCGTTGTGCAGGGCTTAGGAATGAACAAGTAGCGACTCAGATTCGATCTAAAATAATCACAAACCAAATAAGAAAGGGACAAGCATGAGAACAAAATCTATTTTAGTATTTCGGAGATCGGCGTCGATTGTATGGACCATAGTGTTTCTCACGATGGTAACCGTTGCGCATGCTACTACCCATATTATCCAATTCGGGGGTTCGTTTGGACTTCATTATTCTCCTAATTCTCTGAATGTTTCTGTAGGAGATACGATCCGATGGGAGGGTGATTTTAGTATGCATCCGTTGAGTTCGACAACCATTCCTGTCGGTGGTCAGAGCTTTCATCAAACTTCTGGGAGCGTGTTTTCTTATTCTGTCATAATTGCGGGCACATATCTCTATCAATGCGACTTCCATGTTGGTTTGGGGATGACGGGATCGTTCTCTGCGCTCCTCACCGGTGTTGAGAATATTCAGACTTCCTTCCAACCTGATGCATTCAGACTTAAGCAGAACTTTCCCAACCCGTTCAATCCAACAACAATGATCTCATTTGATATCCCATTCCAAACCACTGTTTCTTTAAAAATATATAACTTGATAGGACAGGAAGTAGCAACGATCGCAAATGAAAATATGCCAGCCGGTAGTTACTCAAAGATGTGGAATGCTATATCGATGTCGAGCGGAATATATTATTATCGGTTACAGGCAGGTGCATATTCAGAAACCAAGAAACTTGTGTTACTGAAATAGTGATAAATAAGTACACCGTATCGGAGAAAAAGTTAGAATTAAAAAGAAATATCTGAATTCAATGACAGCGAACAAAATTATCATTTCATGAAAAGGAGTAAACATGAAAAATAGAATTATTATTACTCTAGTATTTTTCTTCATAAGTACACAATTCCTAGCCGCTCAAGAGGATTATACAAAGCATCAGAAAATAACAATCAAGCGGGCAATTGCCGTGATCACTTCTACAAAAGGGAATTTTGTACGCGGGGTCGTGACATTTGAGGAAGTTGATAAAGGAATTCATGTTATTGCGAACCTTACGGGATTAACACTGGGCAAACATGGATTTCACATTCATGAATTCGGCGATATCAATTCCGACGATGGGAATTCAGCAGGTGGGCACTTCAATCCGATGGAAATGCCTCATAGCATGCCGATGAATGAAAAACGTCATGCCGGTGATATGGGAAACATCGAAGCAGATGAAAAAGGGAATGCGCATCTCGATTATATTGACCCAGTCATGAAACTGAACGGCGAATATTCGATTATTGGTCATGCCGTCATTATCCACGCAAAAGAAGATGACTTTAAAACACAACCAACTGGAAACGCTGGAGCGAGGGTTGGATATGGAGTCATCGGAATAGCCAAGTAAGATTAGTAATACTGATCTAATTGTCGGGTGTACTTTGTTTTTATAAACTTTCTGTCCCATCGGCGTTATGAGATATAAATTATTCTTCAGAAGCGAAGTCATTCTTCTCCAGCTATTATGCCAAGAGAAGGTGTACTACCCCTTCCATTTTTCCTTTAAAATCATATAAATGAGTCTGATTAATCGAATATCAAAACTTAGCAAGCCGATTCTTCTTAGTTACGCAGTTCTCATGACTCTCGCTATTGGTTTTCTAGACTATATTACAGGAGCAGAATTATCGGTCTCGATTTTTTACATCATTCCAATCGCTCTTTGCGCCTGGTTTGTTCATAGGTGGGCAGGTTTTGCTATGGCATTCATTAGTGCGATCATCTGGAACATTGCAGATCTTCTTTGTTCACCTTCCTATAGCCACATCCTTATTCCAGTTTGGAATACGTTAGTGTTATTCGGATCTTTCTATTTTATCGTATGGATACTTTCGTCATTTAAAAAAGTTATGGATCGAGAAAATAATCTGGCAATAAAAATTCAACAGTCCATGTTGCCGAAATATATTCCAAAACATCCTGGTTACGATATCGCTGTAGTATGGCAACCTGCAGGCCATATCAGCGGAGACTACTATGATATTGTTGTTCTTGCCGATAGTACTTTGGGGATATGTGTTGGCGATGTTACTGGCAAGGGAATGTCCGCGGCTCTGCTTATGTCAAATTTTCAGGCTGCATTCCGTATTCTTGCGATGAACACGCATTCTCCTCATGAAGTCTGTGATAAACTGAATAAATTTATTGTAAACAACATTGTATCAGGGAACTTTATCAGCTTTTTTTACGGTATCCTCGACACCGAGAAAAAGGTGCTTCATTACTCGAATGCAGGTCATCCTCCTCCAATTGTTCTTCGATCTAATGGTGATATCCATCGTCTTTCAACCGAGGATCTCATTTTTGGAGTCACTACAGATTTTACTAGCAAACAATGCTACATTGCAACTAAAAAAGGGAGATGTTGTTCTATTATATACAGACGGAGTGATTGAAGCAAGGAATCCGCGGGGTGACTATTTTGGTGAAGAAGGTCTGATTAATACTTGTAAAAGACATTTTCATCAAACTGCGAATGGTATATGCGAGAATATTCTTCGTTCCCTTTCAATATATAGCAACAATGATATTCCTGACGATGTTACATTGCTTGTCATTGTGGTCAAATGAAACTACTAATGTAGTAAAAAAAGGATATGGCTGCACTCGTACCAAAAAAATGCGAAATACAAAATATCGTATTGAAAATACTGCTGAAAATATTCCCTTTTGAAACAGACGTGTTGATGAAAGCTGGCTTTGTTTACGAAAAGCCATGAGCTCCTATTATTAATTCCGATACGGAACGTTTTGCTTACCGACTCAATCAGCGTGAGGTGTTGCAGGCGTAAGAATTATATGTGGTATTTTGATTTCAGCCATTCATATGCTGCATTAATTTCTTTTGATTTCGTTTCGGCCAGTTCTTTTAACTCAGGACCTAAATGTTGCACTCGATCTGGATGATAGAGAGAAATTAAGTCGATGTATTTTGAACGGATTTGTTCCTTCGTAACTTTTCCCATCAAACCGATTAATTTCCCATAGTAGGCATCCTTTTCTTCCTCGGTAGCTGTCACTGAATAAAATTTGTATGAAGAAGAAGTATGTCGCCTATATTTATCGTAACGCTCATATTGTTCATATTTATCATACCGGTCAGATCGATGCTGATTGTACTGAAATTGATAGGAAGAAGGACCAACAATAGACGACAATCTTTTAAATAATTCTGTTTTACGATCTCCAATATTGAGAAGATAATCAAGTAAGAGATCATTAATTGATTTAAATTTACCATCCCTACATTTCTGAGCATTTTCTATAAGAAGTTTTTCGACAAGAAATCGAGGGTACTTTGATATAATTCGTTTTACTCTATTGCTTCTATCTATTACAGCAGTAGAAATTGAAAAGATAGGAATAAGTTTCCGCTGCTGAGCGGGTTGGAGAGCGAGCGTATAGAGAACGGCGAATTCATTGAGAACGGTATCAGGATCAGTCTCTTTACGCACTTGCAATGAAGAGCTGATACATTGAAGATGACCTTGCATAATCCTAATAAATTCGCCGAGCATTAACGAAAGATTGATGTTATAAATCCTCGCACAGAGTACGTTGACAGCGGGTTCTGGATATTGTTTCCGAAGCATATTATCGGAAGAATATCTTTGTCCAAGATAATTAGAATATCCTGATAATCCGCATTGTACTGTGCCAAAGATGCTCCAGATTTGACGGTATAATTCATCAAAGATTGTGTATGCTTCATTGTACTTTCTTTGATTTACCAGCAAATCGGCGACCTCTCGCATTTTTTCGATTGTGCTCATATAGTTACTATTGGATGTTTTTGGATTTGTTGTTTTGCATAGTAGGATTGAGAAGAGTAGAATATGTGCAGATTATTTCACGTACATGATTTAATAATGCTTTGTTCTCCGAGAGTTCCGCTAAAATAGAATATCCAATGTTCTCTTCAATAAATTCCTTCATTTTCCTTTTCAATTTTGCATCGTCGAGGGTTTGAGCATTGATCTCATGCGTCTCCAGATAATAATGAAATGCCTTGATGAGCGGCAAACCGTTAATTCTTATGGAAGACATCCAGCTTTTAAGGGTATGTGATTCATGAGGATGTGCTTGAGCAGCTTCCCGTGTTGTGCTGACTGGAACTCCGAGTACTTTTGCCGTTTTCTTGATGAGGGCATCGTTAAACGGCCTCTTCCCGCGTTCGAGGTTGGAGTAGTACCCTTGGGATATCCCAAGCTGGGCGGCAATATCCACCATCGTCAATTGTTTTGACTTACGAATTTCTGCTAAGGTCGTCATTATTAGCCCGATCCCATGGTACACTTTATATCGAAATATATCAAGCCATAAATAGATATATATCAACTCCCCGTTCTCCGGAGATACGAAGAAGGTGTGAATGGGAGAACATAGTTTGAGATTCGCTACTGGTGTTACAGAGGGTCGCAAATGATCACAGTGAGAGATCTAAGGACGGGAGATATCAATGGAACAGAGATTAAAATTTTATGCTAAGAAATTAATTTTGAAATGAAGAACCCGTTCAAGAGTACTTAAACCGATTCAAAGAACAATATATCTTGCATTTATACTCTCTGAATAGTATTTTCTGTAATCTATAAAACCAGTCTGTATTGTCATTTGAAAGGATAGAGTATGAAAAAACTATCGTTGTTCTGTGTATTGTTTGCTGGAATGACTATTTTATATTCTTGTGCACAAAATAAAAAGGATACTGCCGTGAATGAGAAAACTGTGTTTGGAAAGCTCCCTGATGGGCGCGAAGTATATCAGTATACGTTGACGAATAAGTCCGGCGCAACAGTGAAAGTCATAAATTTCGGTGCAATCGTCACATCGCTTACTGTTCTGGATCGTAAAGGAAAACTTGAAGATGTTGTGACAGGTTATGATTCGCTGCAAGGATATATGGATGGCTCAAGTTACTTTGGTGCTATTGTCGGTCGTTATGGCAACCGAATTGGCAAGGGTCAGTTTACGCTTGAAGGGAAAAATTATCAGGTGACAGTGAATGATGGCGTAAATCATCTTCATGGCGGGAAAATAGGATTTAGTAAAGAACTCTGGACGGCAAACACGGTACAAGATAGTGCTGGTCCGTCTCTTCAACTGACCTACATCAGTAAAGACGGCGAGGAAGGATATCCTGGGAAAGTGACACTCTCGGTCACGTACACGTTAACCGATAAAAATGAATTACGCATTGCGTATAAGGGAACAACAGATAAAACGACCATTCTTAATCCCACACACCATTCTTATTTCAACTTATCCGGTTCATTTAATAACACAATTCTTGACCATCTTTTAACGATTGAAGCTGATTCAATCACGCCTGTTGATAAAGGACTTATTACAACAGGAAAGTATTTAGATGTTACAAAAACACCAATGGATTTCCGAACTCCAACTTCCATCGGTGCACGGATCAACGATAAGTTTGAACAGCTTGCTTTCGGTAAAGGATATGATCATAATTGGGTCCTGAAAAATTATTCCAAAGGAAAGTTGCGCAAGGCGGCAGAAGTGTACGAGCAAAAAAGCGGGCGCCTGATGACCGTTTACACCGATCAACCGGGACTTCAATTTTATTCCGGTAATTTCTTGGATGGAACTGCGAAGGGGAAAGGTGTATCCTATCAACTTCGAACTGGGCTTTGTTTAGAGGCTCAGTGTTATCCTGATTCTCCGAATAAACCGGAATTCCCTTCCGTCACTCTTAAACCTGGGGAAGTTTATCAGCAAACGACTATTTATCAATTTACAACCAAGTAACTCGATTAACATTAATTGAAAAACAAGGAGAGTTATGCCAGGTAATTTTCATACACATCTCGTATTACTGTTTGCCAGCTCTTCAAGTATTATGTCGCTTGGCTGGGTGGATTCGCTTCTCATTATTATTTATTTCTTGTCTGTGCTGGGAATCGGATATTATCTTTTGCGATTTACGAAAACCGGCGACGATTTTTTTATGGCAGGAAGAGAAATGACAGCATGGATTGCTGGACTTTCGTTTGTTGCTGCAAATCTCGGTTCG